>Ga0209640_10000437_pt1 | contig 31843 bp, 32 predicted proteins | sample RifCSP10_1_FD_184018 | JGI IMG/M metagenome (GOLD analysis project Ga0209640, IMG submission 184018) | Soil microbial communities from Rifle, Colorado - Rifle CSP2_sed 10_1 (SPAdes) (version 2) | ecosystem: Environmental > Terrestrial > Deep subsurface > Rock core/Sediment | place: Rifle... | reverse complement strand
CTAGTCTGCTGTCGTCTACGCATCCAGGCCAGCATCCCCCAGATCAGTCTCAACGCGACGGAACCGATGACGAACGTGATGCCCAGAGTCAACAGTGAGATAGCGTCGGCGCCGAATGCAATCAGAACCAGCGACAGCCCAATCAGAGCGGACCCTACCCATCGAATCCCAAGAATCACTATGGAATCACGAATGTCCTGCGACGCCGTGCGCCAGCGTTTTGCGAGCACGCGCACCGTCCAGCGTTGCGAGTCTTTCAACCGAAGCACGGCAAGTATTGCGATTGGCGAAGCTAACAATAGTAAGCCCAGAGCAGGAATTAGGAACTTCATCTGATTATTCGCTTCGCGCCAGAGGAGAGACTTGAGGCCGAGGCTCCAACACGAACATCCAGAACTCCCTATCAGTCATCCACCGGTAAGTAGCCCCGCCGGGCCAGACCTCGAGGAGCCGCGGCCAATAACGCTCGACTTCCTCAGGCGTGGCCGACCGGCTGCTGACTTCTTGCTGGTGGCTGCCAATCTGAATCGTCGCCGTGCCGTTCGCACGGAGATTATGAGCCCAGGCCGGATGACGGCCCCGCCCGTAGTTGGAGCCGACCACCACATACCGGTCGCCGTCCCTGAGGTAGAGTACCGCCGTCGAATGAGTCCGCTGCGTTTTCCGGCCGATCGTCGTGAGCCACACTTCCGGGACCGCCCTGGGGGCGAGGCTCCGGTGGCCTTGCGTCAGGCGAAGGACAAGGATGTCCAGCGGCGTCCACACGTAGCGAAACACGTACACGCCCGGCACCGACTTAGTGAGCCACAGGCCGAACCGATGGTAGCGCGTCAGATGAGGATGCACGATCTCACCCCAACCCAGTACGGTCAAACCTGACTATCGCTGTATCCTCCTGAGCGCCGGAAAATTCTATGTTGAAGCCTACATCATGGCTCGATTCGGTCGCTTCGTCTCAGGCTGGGGACCGACTTCGAGAAGCGGGAATGCGGTCGGGCGCATGATAGAGGCTGTCCCCGCAGGAAGGAGCTGGAAACACGCAGTACCCCCGTAGTGCGGCCCTCAAGCCGGTCGTATCCTGGGTCCGCCAGGGGGGTATCGGCATGGATAGGGTTCGGCAGAACGGTGGCACTTTCGGCATTATCTCCGCGGTGGTCCTCGCCATTCTCTTCATCATGGTCTTCACGAGTGGGCTTACTCCAGAGGTGGCGGCCGACCCCGCCAGAGCGTTAGCGCTCATCAAGGAATCCGGCAGCCGCTGGACGCTCACCGGCGTGCTAGGTGTCCTAGGCAGTCTGCTCGCCATCATCTTTGTCGTGGGACTCTACCGCGCGCTCCGCGAAAAGGCTCCCACGCGCGCCTACACGGTGCTGCTGTTTGGCGTTCTCGGCTCCGGAGGCTATGCGCTCTCGTCCCTTGTCCAGTGGTTAGGCGGAGCGCAGGTGGCGGGGACGGCCGACCCGGTAGCGGCCGCGCACGCGTGGGTAGCGGTCAATGCGATTTCAGCGAGCGTGACCGGCTTCGGAAACGCGGGCGTCGGCGCCGCTTCGCTCATCGCGGGCTGGGCGATTACGGCGACCCGTGCCCTCTCCGCAGGTGTCGGCTGGCTGGCGGTTCTGGCCGGCATTGTATCGCTGCTGGGCCTGTTCACGGCTAACGCCGCGGTCTTCGTGGGAAGCTTCGTGCTCACTATCATCTTCTTGGCCTGGGCCGGCTTCGAGCTGCGTCGGTAGGGCGACGCACGCCAACTGAACCCGGCCCATCCTTGGTGGCGGGCCGGGTTCATTATATGGTGAATCCACGCGACGTCAGGCGCGCAGCCAAAGTGCTGGGTGCGACCTAATACTCAAGGCTCAGCCTATCGTTGGTTCGCCGACTCGGACATTGAAGGCTGAACTCTGGGACCGGGGAGGCGGCCTCCCCGGTCCGTACAGTGGCAGTGCGACGGCCTGCTGCTCAGACCGGTTGACCTGTTCGTGCCGCTGAGGGTCAAAATCATAACGACTGCCCGCAGTTGCTGCAGAACCGGTCGTTCGGAGCCGCCCGCTTGCCGCAGTTCGCGCAGAACCGCTGCCGCCCGGCCTCGTCCATCGTCTGATTGTGCCGGCCTGGGCGTTTGGGCGGCGCGGCTTGGGCCGGGCGTCGGCCGGCTCCCGACCGCCGCAAGTACCCGACCAACAGTGCCCCGACAATGCCCGCGACCAGGCCGACGACGGCAGTGAGCAGCAGCGGGAGCGTCCGCCCTCCGCCGGTTGGCGCCGGCGGCTGCGCTACCGCCGGCGCGGAGGTCAGCGATGGTACCGTGTCCTCCTTACGGTAGGTTCCGCGCACGCGCCAGGGCTTGCCGGCAGGCCACGCCTGGTCGGCATACAGATGGTAGGTGAACGCGCCGCTGGCCGCGGCGCTGCCGGCCGTCGGAGCGAGCGCGAACCCCGACGCCCGCAGCGGCTGCTCAACGGATACCTGAAGGTTGGCGACCGGCAGTGGAAAGACGATGTTCACTTCAAACGTGCGCTGCGGCGGCGGCGTGATGACATCCACGTAGTATTCAAATTGAAAATCGGGGACGGGGATGGCAAACGCGATCTGTGCCTGATCCCCCGACCGCACCGTCTGGTATTGAGCGGTGAAGAGTTGCCCGTCCCGGCTGTATGCGGCGGCATGCACGACCGCCGCGGCGGGGACGGAAAACGCCAGGGTGTAGGGCAGCGGGGTGTCCGGACTCAGCGTGCCCCGGTAGATAACCAGCACCCGTGGATCGTCGTGCTCCGGCCAGATGTCCACTCGGAGCATCGCAATGGCAACGGTCCCGGGCGCGGCGCTTCCCGCGGCAGACGGCAGGTGCTGCAGCAGGATGGTCAGCACGGCAACGAGCAGTCCCGCGGCGGCGCGGTGGGTCATGGAAACTCTTTCGACATAAAGGAGGAGATTGCTTCGGCCCCTGCGGGGCCTCGCAATGACAAGCAGCGGAGCCGCCTAGCGGCCCATCAGCCAGATGAAGTCGGCGCGCACCCCGTACCGAGCATCGGGGGTCAGCAGTCCCTGCGCCTCGGTGTCGCTCAAATCTCCGACGCCGATCTGGGAGATCGTGTACACGCCGGTCGCGCCGCGCGCGCGCAGCCGGTCGGGAAGTCCGCCCCCATAGGCCGCGTGGAAATCGCCGACGATGATGACCAGTACCTGGTCCGGGTGGACCGCGACGTACGACACCGCGCGCCACGCCATCGTGTCATCCCAGACACTTTGGGCGGCGAAGAAATTCCGCACGGCCTCCTCCGAGAGTCTGCCGTGCTGCTGAACTGCCTGCGCAAACCGCTCGAAATACAACGCGCTCCCCAGCGCAAATCCGGGTGGCAGCAGGCCGCGTTCCTCATCAGAGAGCGCGTCCAGCCCCTGCTGCGCGATGGCTCTGGTCAGCGCGTCCGGCGCGTTCAGCGCCACGGTGTCCCCGCCGGCCCCGCGGGGAAACAAAATCAGCGGTCGATACCAGGCAAAGGGTGCGCCACCCCAGCGGACCGCGCGGACGAATTCCGGCTCTGAAATCTCGCCGCGTACGTACCAGTCCACCCATATCTGATCCGGATACGCGAGGAATTCCAGCCCGACACTCACCCGAAGACTTCGCGCTTTCAGTGCCTCCAGCACCAAGAGCTGATTGGCGTGGTGCGCCGCATCGTCGTGCTCTTCGCCGATGATCAGGATGTCGCCCGCGCGCACCGCCTGGGCGACCTGCTCGAGGCTGACCGGCCGGCCGGTCCGGCCGTCGAAGATGCCCGGCGCCGCGGCGGCCCAGACCACGGCCGGGAGAAGGAGGATGAGTGCGAAAGCGCCCCGCATCAACCCCGACGCGTTAGACCACGTTCACACGGACACGCTGGACCGCGTTGTTGGCATTGCGGGCGGCCATCTGCAGCTGCTCCGGGCCGATCATGACACCTCACCCCCCACCGGTGCTCCGCTCCACACATCTTCCGCAGAGGTCTCGCGATGCCCCTGTCCCGCTGACCCACTCGCTGCGATCGGGTTGAGGACAGCGCAGTGCGACCGGAGGCTCGGTGCGGTCGAACGGCGAACATCCCTGGCACACCTTCGATGGACCACGAGCACGAAGGGCACCTCGACTATACGTCCTTGGTCGTCATCTTCTTCGACGACATGAAGGGCTCTGTGGCCCTCAAGGAGAGCATGACCGAGAAGTGGGACGAGCAGACATTCCAGCGGCTCCGCAAAGAACATGATGCCCTGCTGAAGTCGATCATCACCCGAGACGGGGCGGGCGAAGTGATCAAGTCCACGGGGGACGGCCTGCTCGCGATCTTCTTCAAGCCGTCGGTCGCCGTGGAACGGGCGGTCGAAATCCAGGAACGGCTTCACGCCCATCCGCATCTGAGCGTCCGCATCGGCATGGACGTGGGGGAAGTACGGATCGAGTCGGATGGGTCGGTGAAGCTGGACGCGTTTGGGCGCCACGTCGACTGGGCGGCCCGGGCGATGCAGCTGGTCGACGGTGGTCACATCTGCGTGACCCGTCCGCTCTACACCGATGCCTTCAGCTGGATTACGAAGACCCGCATCGCCTGGAAGGACCACGGTCCGTACCGGGTGAAACCGGCGGACCCGCCGATGGAATTCTTCGAACCGTACAACGCAAATATCGCGCAGCCGATGGAGAGCCTGCTGGGCGAAAAAGTCTCCCTGGTCGAGCCGCGTGCCGCCGCGACGCCGCCGGCCGGCCCCACGCAGCAGATGAGGATGGCCCGCTCCTGGGAATCGGTGGCCCGCGACGGACGGGACTTCGCCGAGCGCGGCTCCGGCATGATGTACTGGTTCAAGGTCCCGCTCGGCGGGGTGTGCTACCCGGAAGGTTTCCGGAACTTCCTTCAACCGGCGCTCGTCAACCCGCGGATTTCGAAAATCCGATTCCTGTTGGACTCCGCGTCCCCCATCATTCCGAAGATCTGGCACGAACTCGTGCTCCCTCTCGTGCAGGACTGGGCGGCCCAGGCGCAAATCAGCGGTCGGCTCGAGGAAAATCCGGACGGCGGCCGCTATGCCTGGACAGCCTCGCGGCAGAAAACGATCGCCTGGGCCTTCGTGAATCTCTCGCAGGAGTTCACGCCGTGTTTCAAACTGCTGATCCACGATCCCGATACCGACGAAGCGGTGGACCCGCAGGCACAGATCTTCCTGTCGACAGCCACGCGCACGGTCCGGTTCCTCGATGGGTCCATGCAGACGGTACGCATCCCCGACGCCGTGCTGCGGGTCAACGCACAGGAAAACGACAGCCTGATGTACGCGTTGAACCTTGTCGCGAATCAGTGGGACTCGTTGTTTACGTAGCGATACGCCGCGCAGATCATCCCGTAGTACGCCGGCACCTCGTATGAATACAACCGCCCGTGCAGTCGCAGGCGCCGCGCAATCCCCGCCAGCATCGCGACTTGCCAGAGGCTGTCCGGTTTGGCGCGGTCGATCAATCGCGGGCCGAACTGGAACACGGCGTCAAGATTGTTGTCCGTAATCGCCTTCACCATCCCGGCGTCGTACGTCGCCGCGGCCGGACTGAACCCGTAGGGACCGGAGGTCTTGTGCGCGTGCGCATGGTCGGCGCTAGCGACGAACACGATCCGGCGGCGGTCCCGCGCCGCGACGTCTGCGATCACCTCGCCGAACCGGGCATTCTCCCGCAGGGGAATCTCCCGGGAGGGAGTGACGACGACCACTTGCGCGGAGAGCCTGGGTTCTTTCAGGAAGAACCACAACGGCACCAGCGTGCCCCAGTCCATCGGCATGTCGGAGACCGGTCCCGACGCCGTCCCGTAGTTGGCGGCCACGACCGGCAGATGCCGGGCCTCCGCGCGGGCGACCAGGCGTCGGGCCAGGTCCACATCACACGCCGCGTGCAGCTGCACTCGACGGCGGCCGCGGGCCAAGCGTGTCAGCGCGAACCCATGCGCCCCGGACACCAGGTACCCGGAGGTGTTGGCCGCGGTCACCACCCCGATCTTGCCGTCCAGGCGCAGGTTGTGCGGCGTGGCCACGACGATCGTGTGCGGCCGCACCGCTTTGATCTCGCGTCCGATGCGCCGCATCGCCTCCCGGGTCGCGCGGAAACGGCGCAGCTCGGCGCCTGAGGAGAGCCGCGGGATCAGGTGCCCGTGCGGCGCGATGCAGGCGTAGACCAGCGGCATCAGAACACCCCCGGGATGAACCGCGTCGTGGTCCGCATGTACTCAGTGTATGCGCGGCCGAAGGCCGCCGACAGCGCCGCTTCCTCATGGAACGCCTGGAGGACGATCCGAAAGACAGCAAACGGGACGGCGACGCTGAACAGCGGGCAGGGCAGGACCAGCCAGGCCCCCAGGAAGTACGCGATGAACGCCGCGTAGACAGGGTGGCGGATGTACCGGTACGGCCCCGCCGTGACGATTCCGGGCGTCTGGGATGTATCGATGCCAATCTGAAACGCCGCCCCCAGTGTGCGCAGCGCGGTGAAGTGCAGCCACAACCCTCCCGTGAGCGCGAGGACGCCCACACCCCGGAGGGCCGGTAGGTCGAACAGCGGCCGGACGAGCGCAACCTCGGGGCGCCGCGCGGCCAGGATGAAGACGACCGGGAAGATCGCCAGGAGAACCACGGAGATCTTCTCCTCGGCGGTACCTGACCGCAGGATGACGAGGGGGGATCGCCCGGCAAGCCGCCGGCCACGCGTCACGGCGTAGAGGGTGATGCTGTAGAATCCGACGGCAAATCCGATCGCCGCCGGAAGGGGGATGCTCACCGCCGCAGAGGCCCTACCAGGGCAGCCCGACCGCGCCGGTCAGGAACTTCATGAACGGCGCCGCGTCCTTGCACAGCGCGGTGAACTGGTCGAGGAACCTCAGGCTCAGCGCATCGCGTTCGGTGAGGCGCACGCCGGCCGTGAAATCCTTGCGCTTGAGATCCTCGATCAATGGGTGATGCGGATCGACCCCCTGCGGCGCGCGCTTGAGCGTCTCGCCTTCCACGACAAAGCGCCGCCGGAATGCCGGCGCCGAGACCGCGCGCTTCCACCGTGACGGCGTCGTCACGATGGCCGCCCGGATCTTCGCAAGCGTCTCGGAGTCGGGCTGCCAGACGCCCACCCCGACGTAGACGTCCTTCGGGGCCAGGTGGATGTAGTACCCCGGCGCGTGGACGCTGCCGGCCCGCTCGTGTTCAAAGTGTGCCGACGCATGGGTCTTGTAGGGACTCTTGTCGCGCGAAAAGCGGGTATCGCGGTAGATGCGGAACATCGAGCCACCCGTCGGCCGCGGATCGGCCACGAAGTGCGGACTGATCGCGCGCAGGCGTGGCCCGAAGTCGGCGATGAACCTTAGCAGCGGATCCCGGACGGTCTGCTCGTAGCGCTCCTTGTGGGCGTGAAACCAGTCCCGGTTATTGTGGGTTTTCAGATCCCGCAGAAACGAGAAGAACGCCGGCGAGAAGTAGGCCTCCTGTGCCATCAACGGTTACCTCCTGCGTGGAGTTCGGGGCATCCCCGCGGCCAGGCGCCGCAGAACAAAGATCTGCGCGGTATGGTAGCTGTCATGCGTGGCGACGTCGACCACAAAGTCCAGCATGCGCCAGCGCAGCCGCCGCGGGTCGACCGCCGCCGCCGGAGCCAGGAGGTCCGCCGCACGAGCCGCGCGCAACGCGCGCATCAACCGGCGGTGGGCTGCGGCGAGCTCGGCGCGTGCCCCGGCCCATCCCCGGACCGTCGGCGCCACCGGCCGCCAGTTGGCCGCCTTATCGTAAGTCCACGGCCGCCCGGTCAGACGCGCCTCGACGGCATCTTTCCAGTACCCCATGTGCACGGTGATTTCGGCGATGGTGTGCTGGTCGGGATGCGGCCGCCAGTGTGCCGCGGCCGGGGACACTCCGCGGATCGCCCGCAGCACGCCGGGACCGGCCCAGTTGCCCGAGCGGTACGTCCGGTCGACCCTGGCGCGGAGCCAGTCGGCGATGGATTGCGCTGCCATGGAACGTGAGATGCTTCTTCGCCTGCCGGGGCGGTGGGTCCTCGGCCACGCCGACCGTCGTGTCGATCCGTCCTGATCTGCTACCATCTGACATTGTGAAGGAACTGGCAGGATTGTTCCTCCGGCTGGGCCTCACCGCGTTCGGTGGCCCCGCGGCGCACATCGCGATGATGCGGGAGGAAGTCGTGCGCCGGCGCCGCTGGATGAGTGACCAGCATTTCCTCGACCTGCTCGGCGCGACGCACCTCATTCCCGGACCGAACTCCACCGAGATGGCGATCCATATCGGGTACGCCCGGGCCGGATGGCCGGGGCTCATCGTGGGGGGCGTGTGTTTCATTGTGCCGGCGATGGTCCTGGTCCTGGCGCTGGCGTGGGTCTATGTCCGCTACGGGACCCTGCCCGAGGCCGGCGCGCTGCTCTACGGCATCAAGCCGGTGATCATCGCCATCGTGGCCCAGGCGCTGTGGGGCCTCGCCCGGACGGCAGTACGGAGCCCGCTGCTCGCCGTCCTCGGTGCTGCCACCCTCATCCTGTACTTTCTGGGTGTCAATGAGATCGCGCTCCTCGCCGGCAGTGCGATCGTCACGATGCTGGCCATCAACGCGTCCCGTCTCCGCGCCGTCCACGTCCCGGTGGCACTCCCGTGGGTGGCGGCGGTACCCGCCGCCGCTCAGGCCGCCGCGGCCGCATTCAGCACGGCGACCATGTTTCTGACGTTTCTGAAGATCGGCGCCGTGCTCTACGGCAGCGGCTACGTGCTGCTGGCATTCCTGCGCAGCGACTTCGTGGTCCGTCTGGGGTGGCTCACCGAAAGCCAGCTGCTCGACGCCGTGGCCATCGGGCAGATTACGCCGGGGCCGGTCTTTACCACCGCGACCTTCATTGGGTACGTCCTGGGGGGCTGGAGCGGCGCACTGCTGGCGACCCTCGGGATCTTCTTGCCGTCGTTTGTGTTCGTCGCCGTCAGCTACCCGTTCGTCAGGCGCCTGCGCCGGTCCCCGTGGGCGGCCGGCCTGCTCGACGGCACGAACGTCGCGGCTGTCGCGTTGATGGCCGGCGTGACCTGGCAGCTGGGCCGCGCGGCCATCGTCGACTGGCTGACGGTCGCGCTGGCGGTGCTGTCGGCGATTCTCTTGTTCCGGTTTCGCGTCAACTCGGCGTGGTTGGTGGCCGGCGGCGCGGTCGCGGGCGCCGCGGCGGTCCTACTCTGATTCTGCCGGCGTCGACCGGCGGAACCCGATCGCCGGCGTTGAGGAGGGTGCGGCCGCGGCCTGGGCCGGTGCTAGCCACCAAGCGAGGATTTCGCGCACAACCACGACGACGGGAACGGCAAAGAACATCCCCAGAACGCCAAACAGTTGATTGAGCGCCAGCAGGGCCACCATGATCGCCAGCGGGTGAAGTTTGGTCATCCGTCCCAAGATCATCGGGACCAGCAGGTTCGACAGCAGTTTGACGACTGTCACCACCACGAAGCCCCACACCCAGATCAGGCCGCCTTGAGGCACGGCGATGATCACCACCAGGACGTACGTGGCGAACCCGCCGATGTACGGAATCGCTTCCGCCACGGCCGCGAACACGCCGATCGCCACCGGACTGTGTACCCCGACCAGCCACATCCCGAGCCCGACGAGCGTTCCGACGATCGAACTCACGACCACCTGGGCCCACAAGCCCCAGCGCAGCGTCGTGTTCAACGTGGCAAACAGCCCTTCCAGACGGCCGCGCGTCGGTGGAGGAACGTAGGCGAGCAGCGAATCGCGGATTTGCCGGTAATCCATGAGGACGAAGTACACGATGAACGGCACCAACAGCAGCAGGTAAACCTGCCCGAGCCATCCCACGACGAGGTCGACGATGCGGCGCGCCAGCGCATTCGCCGCTCCCACCGCCGTCTGACCGGCCTGATCGAGCGCCCCCCGCAGCCACTGCGGCACCGAGGGATCGCCCAGCCGGGTTTCCAGGTCGGTGAGGATGTCGCGGATCGCCGCGATGCCCCCGGGAACCAGCCGGAGCAGAATCTGGAACTGTTCGACGATCCACGGAATCACGACCATCAAGCTCACCACGACGGCGGCGAGCACGCCGAAGAGGACGAGCGCCGCCGCGGCGCTGCGGCCCATCCGGCCGCGGCGCTCCAACCAGTCGACCGCCGGATAGATGGGAAAGGTGATGATCGCCACGATGACGGTGACCGCGACGAGCGTAGAGAACCGGGTCAGGATCCACGCCGCGGCCAGCAGCCCGGCGGCCCACCACACCAGCTTCATCCAGCTCCGGCGTTCCTCGGGCATAGTGGATAATCGTTCTCTCCCGCGGGAAGGAATCCCTCATAGACCGGCCGACGGCAGCGGTGCACTCGAGAAATAAAGAAGGCCCGGGAGATTCTTCCCGGGCCTTCCGCGTCGCGAAAATGGTCAGAGGTTAGTCGATGGGTCGCACGCCCGTGGCCTGCGGCCCCTTCTGGCCCTGGGTCACGGTGAACTCCACGCGCTGTCCTTCCGAAAGCGAGCGGTAGCCGTCGCCCTCGATGCCGGTGAAGTGTACGAAGACATCCTTGCTCCCGTCCTCAGGAGTGATGAAACCGTATCCCTTCTCGTTGCTGAACCACTTCACGGCGCCTGTTGCCATTGCTGTACCACCTTTTCCTCGTGCAGGCTATCACAGAACCAGTGCATGGTGCTGCGATGCGTGCAATAGTTTTGCATAGGGTCCTGGGGAATGCAAGAGGTCAAATCGGTTAAGATGGTGGCTGTGACACTCACCGCAAAACTCGTGCTGCTCCCCACGGTCCGACGGCTGCCGGCCTATGCCAGCCTGGCGTGGCGTGTGGTCCGAGACCGGCGCATCCAGCGCCGGCACAAGATCGTGCTCATGGCGGGCGCGGGGTACGTCCTGTCGCCGATCGACCTCATCCCGGGATTCATCCCCGTCATCGGCCAGCTCGACGATGCCGCTGTGCTGCTGCTGAGCCTCCGGGCGACGCTGCGGCTGGCACCTGTCGAGGCCGCCGAAGCGCATCTCGCGGCCACGGGATTGTCGTGGGACCAGATCGATGACGACCTGGCGCGGCTGGCCGCGGGTGGAAAGATGCTCACGCTGGCCGCCGCGCGCGTGGCGGCGCGGGCCGCGGTGGGGGCGGGCCGCTTCGTCGGGGGCCTCGGCCGGCGGCTGCTGGTGCGCTCGGCGCAATGAAACCGGCCGCCGCCTCCCACCGGGTCGTGATCGACGCCGTCACCGATGGCGCGGGTTTCCGTGGAGCCGTCTTCAGCGGGCGCCGGCGCGGCGCCCAGGTGCCGTGGGAGCGAGTGTCCCTCCGTCCGGTTCACCTCAAGGGACGGCGACACGTCCAGGCCACATACGTCCGGGGGCCACGCACCGTCACAAGAAATTTCGCCGGCCGCCAGCTGCAAGAAGAAACCCAACGCCTCCTGGATCTCCCGTTCAGCAACATCACGCTGCAGCGGACCGACCGCCTGATCGAGATCCGCATCACCCGCAAGGGGCAGGCGTCCATCCATCAGCACGCGGCAGCCGGCGGTGACGTCGACGTCGCGCACGATCGCAAGAAGCAGTACCTGCTGGGTGAGGAGAGCGTCCCGTTCCTGCGCGCGTCAGGCATGGTGAACTCGTCCGGAGAGATCAAATCGGACATGCGGGACAAGTTCCAGCAGATTCATGAGTTCATCAAACTCATCGATCACTCCGGCGCCCTCGGCCCGGTGGCGGGTCGTCCGCTGGTCATGGCCGATTTGGGCTGCGGCAGCGCCCACCTCACGTTCGCCGCGTATCACTATGTGCGGGACGTCCTGGGCGTTCCCGCGCAGATGATCGGTGTGGACCGCAACCGGAGTCTGCTGGAACAGCAGCGCCGGCTGGCGCGGCGGCTGGGGATGCCCGAGGTCGCCTTCATCGCGGCCGACATCGCCGACTTCGTCCCGTCACAGCCCGTCGACATCGTGCTCGCCCTCCACGCCTGCGACACCGCCACCGACGATGCGTTGGCCCAGGGGATCCGGTGGGGGAGCCGCGGGATTTTCAGCGTGCCGTGCTGTCATCACGACCTCCAGGCCCAGCTCCAGCGGCACGCCCCGCCGCCGGTGTTCGCCCCGGTCTGGCGGCACGGCATCCTCGCCTCGCGTGCCGGCGATATCCTCACCGACAGCTTCCGCGCGCTGATCCTGCGGATCATGGGGTATCGCACGGAAGTGGTCGAGTTCGTGAGCAGCGAGCACACCGCGCGCAACCTGATGATCCGCGCGGTACGGACGGGGCGGGCACCGGACGCGCGGCACCTGCGAGAGTATCATCACCTGAAAGCATTTTGGGGCGTCACGCCCTACCTGGAGCGTCTGCTCGGTCCCGCGTTCCCCGCGGTCCCCGCCCATCCGGCGGTCTGAATGATCGCACGATGATTCGCTGCGCCCGCTGCGGCAGAGAGAATCCTTCCGATGCGCAGTTCTGCATGCGCTGCGGCGCGCCGCTGTCTCAGATCTGTCCGAACTGCGGGACGGCCAACGCGCTGGACGCCCAGTTCTGCCTGAACTGCGGCCGCCCGCTCGCCTCGGGCGCGACGACGGAACGGCGGCTGCTCAGCGTCCTGTTCGCCGACCTGGTCGGGTCCACGCGGCTGACGCAGCGGCTCGACCCCGAGGCCCTGCGCGCGATGATCGGCGAGTATTTCTCGGTGATGCGCGAGGAAATCGTGCATCACGGAGGGTCGGTGGAAAAATTCATCGGCGACGCCGTGATGGCCGTGTTCGGCCTCCCCGTCGCCCATGAGGACGACTCCGAACGGGCGCTGCGGGCCGCGGTTGCCATGCAGCAGCGCCTGCCCGAACTCAACACCCGCCTGGCCGCCGACCTCCACATGCGGATCGGGATCAGCACCGGCGAGGTGATCGCCGATCCGGCGGCGGTGAGGGACGGACAGTTCATGGTCACCGGGGAGATCGTCAACCTGGCCTCGCGGCTGCAGACGCAAGCGCCGGCCGACGGAATCGTCGTCGACGAACGTACCTACGACGCGACCCGGCACCTTGGCGAGTACACGCCGGCGGCGGTCCCCGACGGGATTGAGTTCGCCGGCCGCCGGTTCTGGCGATTTGCGGAGATGGTTGCGGGCCGGACTCCTCCGCGACGCCTGCGTGCCCGGTTGGTCGGGCGTGAGGACGAGATGCAGTTCCTTCAGGCCCTCTACCGGCGCGTGGTCGAAGGCCGGCAGCACCACCTCGTCACCGTGATCGGTCCCGCGGGGGTCGGGAAGAGCCGGCTGGTGCGTGAATTTGTCGGCACGCTGCCGGTCGACCCCGTGCCGCCGGCGGTGCTGCGCGGCCGCTGCCCGGCATACGGTGAGGGACTGACCTACTGGCCGGTTGCGGAAATGCTGAAGCAGGAATGCGAGATCAAAGACGACGACCCGCCGGGGCTCGTCGCCGAGAAACTCCACCAGACGATGCTGCGGATCGGCGAATCCGTCTTGGGCAGAGAGGAGAGCGAAAGTGTCGCCGCCGCGCTCGCGCCCCTGCTGGGCGCGCAGCCGGCCCGGCCCGCGGACGTGTTCTGGCGGGAACGGCTGCTGGCCCTCAAGACGGTCGCCGAAAGCCTGCCGGTCGCGGTGCGGGAAACCGCCGTCGCCGATGAGTCGCGCCGCGGCGGGGACGTGGTCGAGCAGGCGGTGCGCAACTTCCTGTTTGCGAAGGCGCAGGCCGGCCCGCTGGTGCTCATCTTCGAAGACTTGCACTGGGCCGAACCGAGCCTGCTGGAACTGCTGGAGCATCCATCGCTGCGCGGGCTCGCTGCCCCGATCCTGACGCTGTGCCTGGCCCGCCCCGAATTACTGGAACAGCACCCGGACTGGGGGGCCCGCGTCCGCAACTACACCGCCCTGTCATTAGCGCCCCTGCCGGAAGCCCGCGGCCGGACGTTGATCGCTGAACTGCTCGCCGGTGATTCGATCGCCAAGGACGTGGGCACCGCCATCCTGGCCAAAGCCGAAGGCAATCCGCTGTTCATTGAAGAGATCCTTCAGATGCTCATCGACAGCGGGGACCTGGTACACGGCACGCGCGGGTGGGAGCGCGGGCGCGCCGCGCTGGACATCCGGATCCCCGATACCATCCACGGGATCCTGGTCAGCCGGCTGGATCTGCTCACGCCGCTGGAGAAACGCGTCATCCAGGACGCGGCCATTCCGGGCCGCGTGTTCTGGGGCACCGCCGCCGCGGTGGTGGGGCAGCTGTCGCCGGCCGAGGTTACCGCGGCGCTGACGCGCCTGCAGGAACGCGATCTCATTGAGGAGCGGCCGGTGTCCTCGCTGTCGGGCGACCGGGAGTACGCGTTCAAACATGCCCTGATCCGGGAAGTCGCGTACTCGATGGTGCCCAAACTGGGCCGCAGCGCGCGCCACCTGCGGTTCGCCGAATGGCTCGAGCAGGCTGCGCTGTCGGGCGAGAAGTTCCTCGAAGTCCGCGCGCATCACTGCGAGCAGGCGTGGCGGTACCGGTTTGAAGCCGGCGAGAACGACCAGGACCTGGCCCGCCGCGCGATCGCGGCGATCCGGGCCGCCGGGGACCGCGCCGCCAGTCTGCGCACGCTGCCGGAGGCGCGCCGGCTGTATGAGCGGGCGCTGGCCGTGCTCCGCAACGCGGGCCTCGAAGACGACGTTGCGCTCCGGCTGGAACTGCTGACCGATCACGTCGAGGTCGTGAAGTGGATGTCGGTACCGGCCGTCGTCATCGACGAGACCGACCAGATCCTGTCACTGGCCCCGGCGATTGGACGCGAGGATCTGGTGGCGCGGGCCTGGCTGAATGTGGGATTCGCCGAATTCGATCGCAACCGGCTGGAACCGGCCGAGGCGGCGCTCTCCAAAGCGGAGGAGTTGTTCCGCCGCCTGGGCGATCCAACGGGTGAGGCGGAAGCACTCGAACTGCTGGGCCTGATCACCGATTGGCTGCGCGGCAGCCTCACCAAAGCCCACAAAGCGTACCGCCAGGCCCTCGAACTGTACCGTGAGCACGACAACCAGCAGGGCGTCGCGCGGACGATGGCCTGGCTCGGCCGCTCCGTCTTCAACAGCGGGAACCTGGCTGAAGCCAGGACGCTGCTGACCGAGGCCCGCACGCTGGCACGGGCGCATCACGAGCGGATCAGTGAGCGCAGCAGCCTCACCGGCCTGGGCCAGATCGCGCACGTCACCGGCGATTCTCCCGCCGCCATCGAACGGTTCCGCGAGGCCATCGCCCTCGCCCAGGCGACAGGCGATCATGTCTCAGAGGTCGGCATCCGCCGCCACCTGGGCATGCACTACCTGCGCTACGGCCGGCTGGACGAGGCGGAAGACGAGTTCAACAAAGCGGAGAAACTGCGGCGGCAGCACGGCGCGAAGACGTATTCAGCCGTGCTGCTGCGTGGGCGGGCGGAAGTGGCCCTGGCGCGCGGCGAGGTCCTCACCGCCGCCGAGCAGGCCGAGCAGGCGCTGGCCCTGGTCCCGGAAGAGGACGAGATTGCCGTGGCGACCCACTCGGTCACCCTCGGGAAGATCCGCGCCGCGCAGGGCCGCGCCGACGAGGCGGACGCCTTGTTCCGCCGCGGGCTCGCGCTGCTGGAAGGCCAGGAGTATCGCATCGATCTCGCGCTGACGCTGCTGAAGTACGGCGAGGGCATGATCCTGCTCGGGCGCGAGGCACGGGCCAGGGAAGTCCTCGCACAGGCGCGCGAGCTGTTCCAGACTATTGGGGCGACCTACTTCGTCGACGAAGTCGAGCGACGCCTGCCTACGAACACTCCCTCCGAAGAGAGTTGATCGGCTAGCGCTTCAGCGGTCTGCCGACGGCCAGCAGTTCCTTCAGATGATCCTCCAGCACAAAATGCTCGACGTCGGGCTCGGCGCCGAGCGCATCGACAAGCCGGCTGATGAAGTTGCGCGCCGCGGCGACCGCCGCGATATCGACGATCTCGGCGTCACTGTACCCGTGGCCGCGCAGCATCTCGATATCGCGCGGGAGCACTTTGTACGGCTCGGTCGACACCTTGACCGCGTACTCCATCATCGCGACCTCTGCCGGCTCCAGCCCGGCCGTGCGGAAGTCGCGCACGATCGCTTCGACCTGCTCGGCACTGAAGAACTTGGAACGGAGCACCGCTCCGTGTGACAGTGTTCAGTAGCTGCACCGCAGTGTGGCCGACACCGCGATCGTGATCAACTCATACCGCCGGAGATCGACCCGTTCCCGCAGGACCTTGATGAAATTGCGATATCCGGCGACGATTTCCGGGTGCAGGCTCAGTGTTCTGACGTAGTTCGAAATGTATCCCTGGGCCGCGGCATCTTTGTCATAGAGCTCCTTCACGAGGCCCGTGGCCTCTGCCTCAGGGACCGTCTGGACGAATGACATCGCCGGATCTCCCTTCTCGCCAACCGCAGAGTGTCGCGCTTTCCCGTCCAGAACGTTCGGGACCCGGACCTCTGTTCCCGTTCCACGTCCTCACAGGCGTCCGCTGCGCGCCAGCCGCTCGTAGCGTTTGTAGAGGAGCGTGTCCAGTTCACCGGCCTCGAGCGCCGTCTTTACGGCGCACCGGGGCTCGTGGGTGTGAGAACAGTCGCGGAAATGGCACCCCGCCGCCAGGGCGTTGATCTCCGGAAACAGGTCCTCGGCGGCTTCAACGCCTTCCTCGCCGGTAAAACCGACCTCGCGCAGCCCCGGCGTATCCACGACGAGGGCTCCGCCCACCTGATGCACCGCCGCCCAGTTCGTCGTGTGGCTGCCGCGTCCGCCGCGCGCGAGCGGAGACACGCGCAGCCGGAGGGTGGGATCGAGCGCGTTGATGAGCGTGGACTTCCCGGCTCCCGACGGCCCAATGAACGCAACCAGGCGGCTGCCGATGGCGCCGCGGAGGTCCTCGATGCCTTCGCCTGTGAGGGCGCTGGTGACGAGCACCGGGACCGCCGCCAGGCGATAGGAAGACAGCGTGTCCTCGACCTTGTGCCGGTCGGCAAGATCCACCTTGTTGGCGCAGATGACCACCTCGGACGCGCCCTTCGAGGCGATTGCGAGAAACCGGTCGATGACCGTCGGCCGGGGCGGACAGCCGACGACAATGACGGCCGCGTCAAGGTTGGCGGCGAGCACCTGCGTCGGAGCGGATTTGTCGCCCGGCGCCCGCCGGATGAGCTGCGCGTGCCGCGCCAGAACTTTCCGGACGGCGCCTTCGAGCTGACCCACCGCGTCGACTTCCACGCGGTCGCCGACGGCAACCGGGGTCGTCGTCCCGACGAGCTCCCGGCGCAGCCGACCGCGGAGGGTACAGCGCCAATCCTGTCCTTGTCCATCACGCACCGTGACCTGTGGCCCGTCGGTGCGTACGACCATACCAATGAATGGCTCCATGGCCGGAGTTCCTCCTGACTGAGTGTGAAAAACACAACGGCCGCGGGCATCTGCCCACGGCCGCGCACAGGAGAAACGTCCCGGTCAGATCACATGCCGTGCCGGGATGGGCAGAATGCATCGCGGAGCGTCACACGGCGAACCTGCATCACCCATCCCTCCCCTCAGAATCTACTCATGCACACTACCACGCTCGAACACGATCTGCAACAGCCGGATCCCGACTGCGGTCATCGCCAGCGCAAGCACGACCCGCAACAGCGTGAACTGGCCATACGAGATCCCCATGAAGACGTACCAGAGGATGTACGGCCCGATCCGCTGCACGGCGCCGTACTGGACAAGCAGGGCGACGATGACGAGAAAACCTGCGAGGACTGCGATCGTGGCTGCGATCCGTCCGAGCCATGTTCGTGCCGGCTCCACCCAGATCCACAGGAATGCCGGGAGCATCAGGAACGTCACCGCTCCGAACGGGTTGTCGGCAAACGTCACGGCGGCAACCAACAGCAGGAGCAGCAGGGCGAGGGCGATGCGCTGATCCGGCGATGCCCCCCGCATCCCCCATCTGCGCAGGAGGCGGCGCAGGGCCCACCAGGCCACAGCGAGCACCGCCAATGACACGACGACGGGAATCCAGTAGACGTCCGTCAACGCCGGATGCCGCGAGGTCGCCGGGTACAATTCCCACAGCGGCATCAAGCCGAGATACGGCAGAGTCTTGACGGCGGCCAGCCAGGCCAGCAGCGCGCCGAGAATCACTCCCACCGCGGCCGCCTCGCCGCGCAGCGCGTCGCCCCATGGCCCGCTGCGCCGTAGCCGCACCAGTACCGCCGCCACGAGGGGAAGAAACACGCCAATCTGCACGAGCAGGAGCGGAGCAGCCGGCACCCGGCGGTCGGGCCCCAGCCGAAGGTAGAAGTCCGATTCCCGCGGAACCACGGGCATGCCGTCGATCGTACGCAGGATACGTTCCATCACCCGTCCGTAGCGGTCCAGCGACTCCGGCCGCATCTTGTCGATGGTGTCTCCGGGCTTGTGATAGATAAGCTCCTGGGGCTCGCGGGCGGACGTGTGGCCCGCCAGATCGACCGATGGGATCCCGGCGGCCAGCATCGGCCCCTGATCGGTCGCCGACACCAGGATGGAGCGCTGCAGCCACTCGAACAGCGGAGGTGTCTCTTCCACGGGCAGGCCTTCACGCTCGGCCGCGGCCGCGGGGAGCGCACGCAGCCACATCGGGGCAAACCCGCGGAACTGCCCGATCCCGTCGATCCCAAGGGCCTGGAGATCATAGGCGTCGACGTCCTCGATCGACAGGCTCGCAACAATCTGACGGCGCTGGGGAAACGTCCGCGCAAAATGCCGGGCGCCCGCCATCCCCCATTCCTCACCGTCGGGGAACAGGAAGATGAAAGTCCGCCGGTGCAGAGCCGCGTGGATCAGGCGCGCAAGTTCCAGCAGGACGCCGACGTGGGCGGCGGTGTCGCTGGCGGCCTGGTAACTGGTAGACGCCATGTCGTAGTTGCCCAGGGGGACGACCAGCTCGTCAGGACGTTCCGTCCCGCGGCTGATGCCCCAGACGTTCTCGAGTTCAACACGCCCAAGCTCATCGCCCAAAGAGGCCTGCGACGAATCGCGGTGGACCTCCAGCCCGATGGTCTCGAGGGTGTCGGCCAGCCACGCGGCCGCCGCTTTCCGGTCGGCCGACCCGGACCACCGGCGCGGGAAGCGAGTCGCCAGGGTCACCATATCGGCCCAGGCACGCTCCGGACGAAACTGCGGGGCGCCATCCCATACGGCAGGCGCGCTGTACGGGCGGCCGAACGAGGGAATCACGACCAGGCCGCCGATCGCCACTGCGGCCAACACTAAAACGATGGCGCGGCCTCTCCACCGCATGTCGCGGACCCGTTTCGGCGCCCCGCAGGAAATTCCCCTACGGCATGCAGGGCGCTCCACTCGGTGCGCGAAGATTTCGCGACGAGGAGGTCTTGTGGTGACAAAGACCATCGCGACGATGCTCGCGGTTGCCGCCGCTGCCGTGCTCGCCGTCGGCGCATCTGCGCCTGCCCCTCCGGCTATCGGGGCGACACAAGTGACGCTGTATGTCCCATTCACGCCGAACGGCCTGAGCATCGGGCTGGCGGTGACGCGGCGGGTGAGCGGTTCGTGCTTTGCCGGATCTGCCGCCAGCAGCGGGCGTTCAGATGCGTGGCGGTGCAGCGCCGGGAACGCCATTCTCGATCCATGCTACCAGGGGGTCGAGTCCGGCAAGACGGTACTGGCATGTCCGGATACGCCGTGGTCGGCCAACGTGGTCCTGCTCACGTTGACGAAAGACCTGCCGCAGAAAGACGCCAATAAGGATACCGCGCCGAAGGGGTTGCCCTGGGCACTCGAGCTGGCGAACGGCAGGCGATGTGAACTGCTGACCGGTGCCACGTTCGGTGTGGCCGGAATGCGGGCTAACTACGGCTGCGGCGACAATGCGTATGTGGTTGGAGATCCGGACCGGTCCCTGCCTGTGTGGCGGGTCTTTTCCCTGGGACCGCGCGGCTTCGCGGTCACTCAAATCGGAGTGCGTGTCGCCTGGTTCTGACGAACCTGGGTTAGCGGATCTTGAGGAGTTCGACTTCGAAGATGAGCGTGGCGCGCGGGGGGATGACGCCGCCGGCTCCGCGGTCGCCATAGGCAAGGTGGGGCGGAATCGTCAGGCGGCGCTTCCCTCCCACGCGCATCGTGGCGACGCCTTCATCCCATCCCAGAATCACGCGCCCGACGCCAATCTGGAACACGAACGGTTGGGCGCGGTCGAGTGAACTGTCGAACTTGGTGCCGTCCTCCAGCCAGCCGGTGTAATGTACCTCAACGGTGAGACCGTGCGGCGGTATGGGGCCGTCCCCTTCGAGCACGTCCAGGTAGACCAGACCCGAAGGGTTGCGGACGCTGCCGTTCTCAAGAATTTCTGCTTCAGCGGGGGCCGCGGCTACGGGTGCCGCCGCCGGAGCCGCCGCCCGGTCGCCGTCGGACGCACGTCTGCCGTGCTTCCGGGCCAGCTTCCGCTGCCGCTCCATCTGCTTGCGGATCTCCCGCTGCCTCTTTGCCGCCGTGTATCGAGGACGTGCCACGCCGATAATCTTCTCATGGAACCTGACCTGCCACAAGCGGGCCCCGGGGCGCCTGCGCCAGCTTGAGCTGGCGGAAGATCCACGGCGCGCCGAGCGAGACCCACGCCCCCAACAGGCCGAAGCGGAAGAATCGAAACACCGCGTACAGCGCCTCGCCTTCTCTGGGAAACAGGGCGCTCAACCCCACGTAGAACACCAGCAGGCCGGCGGCGCCGACCAGGAACCGGATCGCCCGCTGCCATCCCGGTCCCCCGGCATCGAACGGCACGTAGCGATGCTTCAACACCAGCCCCACTCCCAACCCGGCCAGCGTCCCCATCGCGCTCACCGTGTCCGCGGTCGTCCAGACGAGGGCCAGGACGATGGGGACGAGCACGGTGACTCCGATCTGCCCGGCGAGCGGCAGCCCGCGGACCGCGTCCGGCACCGTCTGCTGGAACCGGAGGTAGAGCCACAGGAGCACCGCACCAATCGCGTAGCCGCCCAACACGTCAGTCGGAAAGTGCACGCCCAGGTAGATGCGCGAGAATCCCAGGAGCACGATGACGGCCACGGCCACAACCCACAGCCACCGGCGCTGCCCCCACACGGCGAGGCCTCCCCACACGACGAACCCGTTCTGCGCGTGGCCGCTGGGCAGTCCTCCGCCGCGGGCCGTGTCGATGCCGACGCTCGGATCGAGTTCAAACGGACGCGGAAGGGCCAGCGTATCCTTCACGATGCTGTTGACGTAGGCCGAGAGAAGGAACGCCACGGCCAGGCCGGCGCCCATCCGGAAGTTCACGGCCCAGACCAGTGCCGTGAGGAACAGCAAATAGAATTGCTCCTCGCCCAGAAACGTGATCCCGCGGACGACGGCATCGAATACAGGGCCGTGGAATTGCTGGATGAAGATGATGACCTGAAGGCCCCACTCCATGACGGCCTGCATCGGCACACCTCCCCATCGAGGCCTATCCGCGCTTCGTGTCTGCCGACGAAGTCCCTGCTGCAGGAAGCGCACCCACCGGACAGAAGGTGGCGGCGTCTGATGGAGACAGATCAGGAATCCATCGCCTGGTCGGGCGGTGAGGTCTCAACCGCCTGGCACCATGCCGCGCGGGATCATACCTACCTGATCCTCGCCCACGGGGCGGGCGGCAACATGCACGCGGCCGGACTCCCCCAACTCGGAGACGCCCTCGCCGACGCCGGCGTCGGCGTCGTCCGATTCAATTTCCCCTACGCGGAGGCCCGGCGGCGCGTCCCGGACCGGCAGGCCACGCTCGAGACGTGTTACCGGGCCGTGGCCGACGCGGTGCGCCCGCTGGCATCCGCGCTGTTTCTCGGAGGGCGGTCAATGGGTGGACGGATCGCGTCGCACCTTGCCGAGACCGGGTACCGGTGCCGGGGGCTCGTGTTCCTCAGTTACCCGCTGCATCCACCGGGACAGCCGCAGCGCCTTCGCGACCGCCACCTGTATGCGATCCGCGTCCCGATGCTGTTCATCCAGGGTACCCGTGACGCGTTTGCCAGGCCCGAGCTGCTGTCGAGCGTCCTGGGCAAACTGCCGGCGGCCACGCTGCATTCTGTCGAGGGAGCCGACCACAGCATGAAGATCCCGCGCCGCGGCCCGGAGGATGTGCTGAGCGAGATCGCCGCGGCAATCACCGGCTGGATCCGGCGGGTGATCTAGTGCCGTACCAACTCGATATGTGGGCCTATCTTCCTCGCGATTCTCAAGGTACTGAGGAAAGGCACATGTGGCAAATCGAGTTGGTACGGCACTAGGGCGAAGGAGACTCGTTCACCGTCTCCAGCAGTGCATACAACTCCTCAAGTCGTTCTGAGGCGTCGTCGTACTGCGAGCGCAGCAGTTTGATGCGGTCGGCATCCCGATAGGTCTCCGGGTCGGACAGCGGCCGGCCCGCCTCCTCGAGCTCATGCTCCGCCGCGGCGATGCGCGCTGCGACCTCATCAAAGGTCGGCGCCGCCACCGCACGTCCCGCAGGGCGGGAACCCGATTGCGGGGCTGCCCGTGGAGCCCGCCGGGACCCGCTCGCTGCGCTCGGGTTCACGGCACGCCGCGCACCACTTCCTGCCTCCGCGCTCACGGCACGCCGGCGCATCTCACGGTACGTACCGCGGAAATCGCTGAGCCGCGCCCTGTCGATCGTCAGGATGCGTGTGGCAATCCGCTCGAGGAGGTAGCGGTCGTGGGTCGCCAGGATGATCGTGCCGGGGAAGTCCGCCAGGGCCTGTTCCAGCGCTTCGCGCGACGGGATGTCCAGGTGATTCGTCGGCTCATCCAGCAAGAGGAAGTTCGGCCGGTCCAGCAGCAGCTTCGCCAGGTTCAGCCGCTGGCGCTCCCCGCCGGACAGCATCCCCACCCGCTTGTAGACATCTTCTCCGGTGAAGAGGAAGCGTCCCAGATACGTCCGCACGTCTTCCGGGAGCATCGGCCGGTCCTCCAGGATTTCGTCGAGAACGGACCGTTCCGGGTTGAGGGCTTCGGTGGCCTCTTGCGCGAAGTACCGTGGCTCCACACCGACGCCGAGTGTCACCCGGCCCCCGGCCGGCTCGTCGGTGCCGGCGATGATCCGGAGCAGCGTCGTCTTGCCGGCACCGTTGGCGCCGAGGAGTCCGATGCGGTCGCCGCGATGCACCTCCAGGGAGATCCCGGACAGCACCACCTGCTCGCCGTACCGCTGGCCAACATCCACAAGCCGGGCGACCAGGCGGCCTGACGTCCGCTGCGTGTCGGCGCGCACGCGCATCGCGCCACGCCGGCGCGGCGGTACGGTAGTCCGCGTGTGGACTCTGGCCAGCATCTTCTCGCGGCTCTTGGCCTGGGCGGCGCGATTGCCGGCCTTGTATCGCCGGATGTAGTCCTGAAGCCTGGCGATCTCCTCCTGCTTGCGTTCATAGAGCTCGGTCTGGCGGCGCACCCGCTCGGCTTTCAACGCTGCATACGCCGAGTACGATCCTGGATACGCCGTGAGTGCACCATCATCGAGCTCGAGGGTCCGGGAAGTCACGGCATCCAGCAGGTACCGATCGTGGCTGACGATGATTATCGCGCCGGGAAAGGACTGGAGGTACGCCTCCAGCCATTCGGTGGCGGCAAGGTCGAGATGGTTCGTGGGCTCGTCCAGCAGGAGGATGTCGGGTTCGGTCAGCAGCGCCCGCGCCAGCTCCGCGCGCACGCGCCAGCCGCCGCTGAGCTCGCCGACCGGCGTCGCGAAGTCTCCGTCGCGAAACCCCAGCCCGGTCAGGACGGACCGCGCGGCCGTTTCCAGGCCGAATCCTCCGACGTGTTCGAAGTGATCGTGGAGGCCGGCGTACTCGGACATCACCTCGGCCAGGCGGACGGCATCCTCGTGGATATCCGGCCGCGCCATGCGCTGCTCGAGCTCGCGCAGCCGGGCTTCCATCGCCTGCACGTCGGCGGCTCCGGTCAGGACGTGGCTGAGGACGTCCGCGTCCGGCGCCGCGTCCGGCACCTGCGGGAGATATGCCAGACGGGCCCAGCGCTCTCGCACGACGCGCCCGCGGGCGGGTTCATCCAGGGCGGCGAGCAGCCGCAGGAGCGTGGTCTTCCCGCTGCCGTTTCGCCCGATGAGCGCCACTTTCTCCCGCGGCTCGATCGCGAACGCGACGGCGCGGAAGATGTCCACGCCCGCGTAGGTGTGCGTAAGGTCGCCGACCGAAAGAACAGGCACCCGCTCATTCTACTACGGGGCAGGACTCTGTCGGTGGTCTGCGAACTCGCATCAATTGAACGACTTGTGCGGTGGAGGGGGAAGGGTCATGGCAAGCGGAGTCGTGAAGTGGTTCAACCCCGAGAAGGGATACGGCTTCATCACCCCCGATGAAGGGGGGAAAGACCTGTTCGTCCACTACTCAGCGATCCAATCGGATGGCTTCAAGACGCTCAATGAAGGACAGCGGGTCGAGTTCGAGGTGACCCAGGGGCAAAAGGGGCCCCAGGCCGTGAACGTTCGCGCCCTGTAGCGCCGGAATCATTCCTTCTCACCGCGGCGGGTTGAATCCCACACGGGTCGCGGCGGTCGAGTGAGCCGCGTGGCGTCCATCGGTCCGGATCTCGTCCTGATCGATACCGGCTACACCCACACGCCTGAAGCCATCGCCGTGTACCTGCTGCGCGGCGACCCGCCGGCTCTCGTGGAGACCGGTCCGGCGACGACGGTGGATGCCGTGCTCGCAGGCGTGCGGGACGCCGGCGTCGACCCGCAGGATCTGCGCGCGGCGGCGGTGACCCACATCCATCTCGACCACGCCGGCGGCGCGGGAGCGCTGGCGGAGCGACTGCCCAACCTGCAGATTTATGTCCACCCGATCGGCGCGCCGCACCTGGTGGACCCGGCGCGCCTGACCGCCAGTGCCCGGCGGCTGTACGGCGCGGATCTCGACCGGCTGCTGGGGGAACCGCTGCCGATTCCGGGTGGACGCGTCCACGCGGTCGCCGACGGGGAAATCCTGCAGATGGGTGCCCGCCGGCTGCGGGCCTTCGACACGCCGGGACACGCCCGCCACCACCACGCGTTCTTCGATGAGCAGTCCGGCGACCTGTTCACCGGCGACGCCGCGGGCGTGGCCCTGCCGAACTCCCGGTACGTGCGGGCGCCCACGCCGCCCCCTGATTTTGACGTCGCGGCATGGAAGTCATCGTTGACCAGGATGCGCGGCCTGCGTCCGTCGCGGCTGCTCCTGACGCACTTCGGGCCGCAGACCTGGGTGCCTGAACTGCTCGATCAGCTGTCAGGGCGCATCGATCAACTGGTGGAGCAGGTGCGCGCCGCGATCGGCAACGGCCTCAGCCCGGAGGCCATCACGGCGCGGATCAAACAGGACGTGAGGGCGGAGATCGACGCCGCAGACGGGGCCGGCAGCAGCGCGCGCTACGAGGTGATCATGCCGATCTACCAGAGCGTGCTCGGCGCGATCCGCTACATTGAGAAAACGGGATCATGACAGCGTGATTCCGTAGCGGGGAGGAGTCATCGTGCTTCTACAAGGCAAGCGCGCACTGATCATGGGGGTGGCGAACAAGCGGAGCATCGCGTGGGGGATTGCCAGCGCCTTCCACCGCGAGGGCGCCGACCTGGCGTTCACGTACCAGAGCGACCGGCTGAAAGAGAACCTCGACGAACTCCTGGACACCATTGGGGGCCGCACCGCGTTCTCGACCTATCCCTGCGACGTGACGAAAGACGACCAGCTGGACACGGTGTTCGGCGGACTCGGCGCGACGTGGGAATCCCTCGACGTGCTCGTGCACTGCCTGGCGTTTGCCAACCGTGAGGACCTCACCAGACCGCTGCACGAGACGTCACGGGACGGCTACGCGCTGACGCTCGACATCAGCGCCTATTCGCTGCTCACCACCGTGCGGCGGGCCGCCCCCCTGATGCGGCACGGAGGCAGCATCCTGACCCTGACCTACAATGCCGTGGAGCGGGTGGTCCCAGGGTACAACGTGATGGCCGTGGCCAAAGCTGCCCTGGAAACGGAGGTCCGGTATCTCGCGTCGGAACTCGGCCCCCAACACATTCGCGTCAACGCGATTTCCGCCGGCCCCCTGAAGACTCTCGCCGGCAGCGCCGTGAAAGGCATCTCGAAACTGCAGGAGATCACCGAACAGGTGGCGCCGCTGCGCAGAAACATCACGCAGGAGGAAGTCGGCGACGTGGCCGTCTTCCTCGCCAGCGACCTCGCCCGCGCCGTCACGGGGAATACCATCTTCGTCGACAGCGGGTTTCATGTCATGGGGATTCCGCAGCCGGGCTGAGGATCGCAAGCACCGACTCGAGTTCATTGACCGCATACCGCACGGGGTTCTGCCGGTCCACCGCCGGCACGCGCCGCAGGTACGGGAGGTCGACTAACATCTCCGCGCCGTTTGCCAGCGCGATCCCGCGCCGCGTCAAGTACCCGACGTAGCCGGCAATGCGCTCCATCCGGCTGCGGCCGAACAGCGCCGGATCGATCCGGATGCCGCGATCGCGCAGGGCGGCCGCCCGCTCGAACACGGCCGCGGCCAACGCCGCCACGGCCATCGTATCCTCCCCGCGTCCGGCGGTCTCCCACAGCACCGTACTCGCCACCTGCGATACCGTCATCGTCTGCAGGGCCGCGACGGCGCGGCGGGCCTCGGTCTCAATGACCGCTGGCGACGCGATCACCGGCGTCTCGCCTCCCACCGCCACGAAGGCCCGCATCCGCCCCCGCGTCATGAAGTCGTAGACAATGCCCACGGGAAGGTACCGCACCGGAACGCGGACGAGTTCCAACACCCGGCGGAAGCCGGCCCGGAACGGCTGCAGCCGTCCGTCGGACGAGAGCACGCCTTCCGGCGCCACGTAGAGCGCATCGCCCCGGTCCAAGACCGCGGCCAGGGCGCGCAGCTGCCCGTCCACCGCTGCCCGCTGCGTGCCGGCCACGCGATCGCGCCACTGGGGAAGAAACACCCGCAGTGAGGTTTGCTCCCACCACCACCGGCGGTACCGCCAGCCCAGGATGTCGGACACCTTCCCCCCGCGCAGCCCCAACGCGGCGAGGACCTCCACTTCCCGCGGTGCCAAGACCTGCTCCGCCGGCGGATCGGCGAGCGCGCTAATAAATTCCTCCACGGCCTCGCGCCGTGTCCGCTCCGGGAAGCGTCGGATCGGCAGAATGTGGAGCGCGTGGAGGACGCGGGTGAGATTGGTGTGGACCAGCAGACGGCGCAGCGCGTCAGGGAACGGGGCCTGCAGGCCCAGGAATCCGGTGCAGAACATGTCCTCGCGGCCGGCGAACCACATCGGGCGAATCGGCCGGACCCCGTTGAAGATGAGCAGGGGAGGCACGATGATACTGTCGGAATCCCGCCGGTGATTGACGACCACCAGCGTGGACGGCCCCTGGCGGTAGTGTCCGAGCCCGTCCGGATGCAGGGCGAAGGCGATTCGTGTCCCGGCCCCAAAAGCCCCGGACACGGCGTAGTGCAGGATGTCACCCATTTGGGGCTAATCCACTTCGCGCGCCGATATGCGCATCCTGTACGCGGTGGGCTCTTGGGGACTGGGTCATGCGACCCGCAGCCTTCCCCTCATCACGAGCCTGCTCGACACCAACACCAGTCTCACGATCGTCTCGACCGGCCGGGCGCTGGCGGTCCTGCGCGGTGAACTCCAGGACCGCTGCGAGTTCCTCGACTGGCCGGATGTCCCCCACACCGTCGGGCGCACGGCATGGGGGTTCTACCTGAAGACGGCCGCCGCGATCCCCCGCTACCTGGCGGTGGTCCGGCGCGAGCAGCAGTGGACGGCGCAGCTGCTCCGCACGCGCCGCTTCGATCGCATTGTGTCCGACAACCGCTACGGCATCCAGCATCCCGACGTGCCGTCGTTCCACGTCGTCCACGGCCTACGGTTCATCGCCCCCGGGCGCGTGCACCTTATCGAACGCCGTCTGGAGACCGTCAACTACCGCTGGCTCGGCCACCTGCGGCAAGTGATCGTCCCCGACACCCAGGAAGACCAGCTCAGCGGGGATTTGGCGCACCGTCTCGAGGTGTTTCCTCAGCGGGTCATCACCTACGCGGGCATCCTCTCGCGGCTGCGCCGGCGGGCCGTGAGCGAGGACCTTGACCTGTTCGTGACGCTGTCCGGCCCTGAACCCCAGCGATCCATGCTCGAGCGTCTGATCCTGCAGCAACTCCCCTCGGTCCGGGGACGGATCGTCGTCACTCTGGGAAAACCCGACGCGGCCGCGCATACGCGCGTCGGGTCCGCCGACGTCTACGGCTACCTGGATCGGTCCGCGCAGGAAGAAATGATGAACCGGGCCAGGCTCGTCCTCTGCCGCTCCGGCTACTCCACGATCATGGAGCTCGCCGAACTCCAGCGCCGGGCGGTGCTGATCCCGACGCCGGGGCAGACCGAGCAGATGTACCTGGCCCGCTATCACCAGGCACGGGGAACCGCCTTCGCCGTCGACCAGCGCCGCCTGGACCTGCGCGCGGCCCTCGCGCGCGGAGCCACCCTGCCCCCGTTCCGCGCGTCGGTCAGCACCGAACAGACCGTGCGGCGGGCCACCTCACTCATTCTGGCCGGGTAGCAGCGCCCACCAGTCGTAGCGATCCAGGTAGACCAGGTCAAACAGCATCGCGCCGTCGGTCAGGCGCTGCGTGCGCTCCAGCGCGATGCGGAATTGATCCGGCGCCCCCTCGTACAGCGGGAGCAGGAGACTGCCGACGGGCCGGGTCTGTCCGGCGACCACGTCCTCCACGAGCAGCGCTCCGCCTTCGATGCTCATCCACATCGCGTGTCCGGCGGCCACGGCGTCGGAGCGGGCAATGTACGGGTAGTAGAGGCCCACCATCAAGTAGTCGAAGAACCCGGCGGCCGCGGCCTGCCGCCACCGCGGGCTCATCCACGTCAGGTTGACCTCCGTCTCGGCGGCTCCCCAATTCGTCCCTTCGTTCCAGTACGCGGGATACCAGCCCCCCACGTAGGCCGTGAACGCGACGTGCGGTTTCACCCCGTGGACCAGCCGTTCGGCGGCGCGGATGAAGCGCTGTATCACGGCCGCGCGCCAGGCGATCCACTCGCGGAACAGCGGTCCGCGAATCTGCCGGGTTCCATCGATGCGCAGGATTTCGTCAGGCCACGCCGTCACAGGCCGGCCCAGCCACTGCTCAAACGCGGCCTTGCTGTCGGCGGAAAAATCCGCGGTGACATCCGGGTACCTGATCCGGTCGAGGATGAGGCCGTCGATGTCGTAGGTGCGGACGATCTCGCCGATGATGGCGAGTTCGTAGAGCTGGACTTCGGGCAGGCCGGGATTCGCGAACGCGATTTCGGCCACCCGGGTCGAGGGAAGGATCGCCCCGGCCGGACCGAGGTGCTGCGCCGCCCACTGCGGCCGCTCGAACAGCGATCCGACCCGAAAGGCCGTGAGGCCTTCGCCGAAGATGTTCACGGCCGCATGAACCTCCAGTCCCCGCCGGTGCGCTTCCTCGATGATGACCTGCAGCTGGTCAAACTGCGGCGGATACCACGTCCGGGGTGCCGGGTATGATGGCGAGGCGCTGCGCGGGACGGGTGACGTCCCGATCAGCGGGGCGAAGGCGCTGCGGTAGGTCACGTACCCCCAGGCGTTCTTCGCTTCCGGCATCACCGTCGTGACACCGGCGGCGCGGGCGCGGTCCATCACGGCCGCGACACCTTCCCGGGTGCTGAGGGCGCGGAGGTTCGCAGATGCTTCCATCCACAGCGCCAGCCGGGGCGGCGCCCCGCACCATCCCGCGCACCGCGGCGGCGCCGAGGCCCACCCGGTGGCCGGCCAGAGGCTGAGGGCGCACGCCGCCAGCAGAAGAATCCACGGTCGCATGAAGGGGCGGAATTCCTTTCCCGTCGAAAGATTCTAGAACCCTTCCACAGGTAGCCTAACAGGAGGTTGTCCCGTGCAGAAGATGATGCACGTTGATCCACGGCGCCCATTTCCGCGCCGGTTCGTCCCCCAGACCGCCGACATGGGCGAGTGGAGTCAGATCGAGCCGCTCTACCGCGAACTCCTGGATCGCCCGATCAACTCGCGCGCGGACCTCGAGCAGTGGTTGGCCGACACATTCGAACTGGCGTCGGTCATCGGGGAGGAACGCACCCGGCGGTACATCGCGATGACCCAGCAGACCGACGACAAAACGCGGGAAGCCGCCTACCAGCACTTCATCGAGCACATCGATCCGCAGATCAAACCGCTGGCGCACGCGCAGCAGGTCAAGTACCTGGAGAGTCCTTCCCGGGCGGAACTGGACATGACCCGCCACGGCGTGATGGATCGCATCATCGACAACGACGTGAAGTTGTTCCGCGAGGAGAACGTGCCGTTGGAAACTCAGGAGGCCCTGCTGGCCAAGGAGTACCAGAAGGTCACCGGCGCGATGACGGTCACGTACCGGGACCAGGAACTCACCCTCCAGCAGGCCGCCAAGTACCTCGACGAAACCGACCGCGCGGTCCGTGAGGAAGTCTGGCAGCTGGTCACCGACCGGCGCCTGGCCGACCGGGCGCAGTTAGATGACCAGTATGATCAGCTCCTCGCCCTGCGCCAGCAGATCGCCGCCAATGCCGGGTTCGACAACTACCGGGACTACGCGTTCAAGCGGCGCCGGCGGTTCGATTATACTCCCGACGACTGCTTCCGCTTCCACGACGGCGTAGAGGAAGCCGTGATGCCACTGGTGCGCCGGATCATGGCGGACCGCCGCCGGCGCCTGGGAGTCGACCTGCTCCGCCCGTGGGACCTCAACGTCGACCCGGAAGGCCGCCCGCCGCTGCGGCCGTTCTCCGATGCCGGCGAACTCGTCAACAGCACCGTGGAGATCTTCACGCGCGTGGATCCGGAACTGGGCGCGCAGTTCAAGTTCATGTCCGACGAACAGCTGCTGGACCTGGAGAGCCGCAAAGGCAAGGCGCCCGGCGGCTACCAGAGCACCTTGGCCGAACGGCGCTGGCCGTTCATTTTCATGAACGCGGTCGGCCGCGACGACGACATCCGGACGCTGCTGCATGAAGGCGGGCACGCGTTCCACATGCTGGCCGCGCGCGAGGAACCGATCATCTACTATCGCCACGCGCCCCTGGAGTTCGCCGAGGTCGCGTCGATGGGGATGGAACTCCTCGCCGCGCCGCATTTGAACGTCTTCTACAAGGATCCGGAGGAGTACATCCGGTCGCGTCGGACCACGCTCGAGGACGCGGTCATGATCCTGCCGTGGATTGCGATCATCGACTCGTTCCAACACTGGATCTACACCCATCCCGGACACACCCGCGAGGAACGCGTCGCGGCGTGGTTGACGGTGCACAACCGGTTTGACGGGGCGGTGCACAACGGGACGCCAAACTGGAGCGGCCTGCACGAGGCCCAGGCTTACCGATGGCAGGCGCAGCTGCACCTGTACACGGTGCCCTTCTACTACATCGAGTACGGCATCGCCGAAACCGGCGCGCTGCAGGTCTGGGCCGCCAGCCGGCGCGACCACCGGGGCGCGGTGGAGCGGTACTGGCAGGCGCTGGCATTGGGCGGCTCACGGCCGCTGCCCGACCTGTTCGCCGCCGCCGGGGCGAAGTTCAGGTTCGATGCGGACACGCTCAGACCGCTCGTGGAGGCCGTCGCCGAGGAACTCGACTCGCTGAACTGACGCGACTCAGCCGGCCAGGACGAGGAGGATGCCGGCGACGGTGATGAGGGCGCCGGTGATCGTACTGGTCGTGAGGGCTTCGACCTCACGGAACACCAGCAGCAGCAGAATCGCGAACAG
>Ga0209640_10000435_pt1 | contig 32007 bp, 30 predicted proteins | sample RifCSP10_1_FD_184018 | JGI IMG/M metagenome (GOLD analysis project Ga0209640, IMG submission 184018) | Soil microbial communities from Rifle, Colorado - Rifle CSP2_sed 10_1 (SPAdes) (version 2) | ecosystem: Environmental > Terrestrial > Deep subsurface > Rock core/Sediment | place: Rifle... | reverse complement strand
CCCCGCCATGAGCGAGCGCTGGTGTCCGAGAGCGTTCGATCGATCTTGCCGACCGGGGATGGAGGATGAGGGGGTGGGGCAGCTCCTCTGACGGCGTGCCGCGACTGGTCGGCCCGAGTAGCTTGGGCGCGCGACCAGAAGGGCGCTGATGGGCCGTCCAGTCGACGTCGGTTTCCTTGTCTTCAGTGGCGAAGGCTTCAACGAACGGCACGTCCTTACTAGCGAGCGCCTCACCGATCTGGTGGTCGACGCGGAGCGGGTCGGCTTTGACTCGATTGGGGTGGTCGATCACCTCCGGTGGGAGATCGACGGGCGGCCTCATGGGTTCCGGGAGTCCACCACGCTCCTGGCATCGTTCGCGGCGGTGACTTCTCGCGTCCGACTGGGCAGCGCGGTGCTGAACGCGCCATTTCGGAATCCGGGGCTTGTCGCCAAGATCGCTGTGACCATTGATGAGATCAGCGGCGGGCGGTTCACACTCGGCCTTGGTGCCGGCGGAGGGCCTCAGATCGAGTACGAGTCGTTTGGGTTCGCGACGGATCACCGCTACTCACGGTTCGAGGAGGCGGTCCAGATCATCCACGGCCTGCTGCGCAACGGCAGCGTCGACTTCCACGGCACCTACCACCAGGCATCAAACTGCATCCTCTCGCCCGGGGGGCCACGCCCAGGGAAGATCCCCATCATGATTGGAGGTGAAGGGCCCAAGGTGATGCGTCTCGCCGCCCACTATGCCGATGAGTGGAACGTTCTCACCTTCGACACGCCGACACCTCAGTACTTCGTGCCTTTCCTTACCCGCCTCGATGAGGCATGTGCCGAGGTCGGCCGAGACCCGGCCACCCTCCGGAGAACCGTCGATGTCATCGCCGCCCCCACCGGGGTCATCGATCATGGTCTCCCCAAATTCGGCACACCGATCCACGGGCGGCCAGACCACATGGCCCGGCAGCTGGCCGCGTTCTCAGATGTCGGATTCGCAGAGACCCGGCTCTACCTGTGGCCGCAGACCCGCGAGACGGTGGCAGCCATGGAGCCCGTGCTCGCGGCCCTCGACAATCTCGCGTAATCGGCTGCCGCTCCCTGAGCAGCCAAGCCACACTTGGTGTCGGAGAGCCTGCTGTGGATGAGTCAGACCCTGGGTGGAGGCTCCGTGCCTGGGGGTCGGGTGCTCTTGGGTGAGCGAATCCTCGATGGATCCGGCCGATCGGGGCGACGGATCACGCCGGGGTCGGGGGGAGGGGGTCCCTCAGTCGATCGACCAGAGCGGGAGTGCCACTCAGAGCACGGCGTCTCTAGTCCCCTCCTCAGGTGCCCGGGCGAGAGGCGGATTGCGGCCCCCGGTCGGCTCGATCACGATATCGAGGAGGCGGTGCCGGCGATGCTCTCTGGCGTGTGAGCCGGTGGGTCCCTCAGGCCTGGCGGATCTGTGAGGGGCCAAGTGTCGATGCTCCGAGCCGGGGAACTCGTGGTGCCGGAACTCGGGATGGTGAGCCAGAAACAGGCACCGCCCAGGTGTTCGGATCGGCGATAACCGGTACGACCGTGGTGGGCGGCGACGAGTCCGCGCGTAATGGGTAGGCCGAGACCCGATCCCTGGATGTCACTCATAAAGGTGAAGGCGCCTCGCTCGAATCGGTCCCAGATCGAGAATTCGTGCTTCTTGGGTACTCCAACCCCGTTGTCGTGCACTTCGATGAGCGCGCCGTCAGACGTGCTTCGGGCCTGGATCTGGACGATGCCCCCGCCGTAGCGGGCGGCATTGGTGAGGTAGTTGACGAGAGCCTGACGGATTCTGTGATGGTCGGCTCGGACGGTGAGGCCTGGTTCGACGTGGGCGGCGATAGTGGGGGGCTCGGCTCCCCAACCGACTGCGTCGATGGCGGAGGCGATGAGATCGCTGACGGCGACGTCCTCGAGGATGAGGGGGATGTCTTCGAGCCGCGCTCGGGCCATGTAGATGAGGTCGCCGACGATTCGGCTGAGATACTGGGTCTGAGCGCTAACGATGTTGATCATTTCGGCCCGCTCATCCCTATCGAGGTCAGGATCCTCATCCATGAGCTCTATGAATCCGGAGATGGCGGTGATAGGTGTGCGGAGCTCATGCGAGATCGATGCGACGAGGTCGTTCCGTTGGGTCTCGACCACATCTCTGTTCTCCCGGATAGCGACGCCCTGACGGATCATGATGAGTCCTACAACGGCGGCCGTAGCGGCTTCGAGGGTGCTCGCTGAGCTACCCACTTCGCCGATCGCGAGGGCAATCAAGATGGTCACTGCGGTGTAGGGCGCGATCATCGGCCACAGGCGGGAGGGCCGGTCGGCCTGCTCCCGGGTCCGGATCGGGCCGGCGAGGAGGAAGGCGGCAATGGCGAACAGGACATACCCCGCGAGCCAGAGGGCATCGAGGGCACTACCGTCGCGATAGGTCCCCGCTCCCACTTCGAACATGTAGATGAGGTCCGCCATGGCGGTGGCGAGCATCGCCATGGCAAGGGCGATCAGCTGCCCGGCAAACTGATATGGCGACCTCCGCGTGCTCAGGATCAAGACCGCGACCAGCAGGCCCAGATCCATGATCGGGTAGGCCACCGTGATCATGTTTCCCAGGACGCCTGCCTCGGGATCCAGGGCAATGGCATCGGCCAGGTACGCGGCCCAGACGATCGCCGCGATGGCAACCGTGCCGGCGGCCACGTCGAGACCGAGGCGTATTCGCGCCCATCTGCGAGGTCGCACCTGGGGCAACAGAAGTACGCCGACGAACATCACCGGGTAAGCGCTCAGGAAGAAGACGTCGGCGACACCCGGATATGGGGCATCAACGCCGATGAGCACGTAGTACTCCCAAAGGATCTCGCCGAGGCCCAAGAGGATTACCCCGGCGCCGATGACGAGCCATGCGCGTCGGAACCGCCCCTTCAACGCGGCGGCGACCAAGATGATGAGCAGCCCCGAAGCGGCCGGTGTCACTATGTAGGCGACCGCCCCGACCGCGCGGAGCGCCGTGCCGTCAACCAGTTGGCCCCAAGTGACCGCGATACCGGTCAACCCGACCCCGACAGACACCACCCAGGTGACACGAACCCAGACACGCATTGCCAGCCACGTCGACCGCCATCGAAGCGTCGTCCTCGTCCAGACGCCGTGAAATCCCTCCAACGGCGCGGCAGTCCGCATTCCCGTTTCATCGACTGCTCACCGCCCCACCTTGATGAATCCCCGGAGTTCAGAGACATTGCCCGCCACGCGGGCCATCTCGACATCGAGCAGACTCGGCAGGGTGCCAAGGCCGGCGGACCGACCCGGATGAGCGAACCTTCCACAACGTTGGCGCCCGGACACATGGCCCCGGCACCCAGGATCTGTGTCGGAGAGCCCACCCGAACCTCCACGCCGGGCGCCGTGATACCCGTCCTCGCCCCCTCCCTAGCGCGTCACCTCCACCGGTGGGGGCGCCTCGCTGATCTCCACCACGCCACCCTCGAGTGCCCCGGCCTGCGACGACAAACGGAATGCCAGTGTGGGGACGCCCCCGCCCCTGGGCCGGAGGTAGATCTCGGACCAGTCGTCGGGCGGGATCATCACGTGCCAGGAAAGACCGACCTCCCAGTCGTCGGACAGGAACAGATAGTGGCTGACGACAAGCAGGCCAGGTGCGGACAGCGACCCGGTGAACACCGTATCCGGTGAGACGCCCAGGTCTGGCCGGTTCTCGGCAAGCCAGATGGTGAACAGGTCGAGGAGTGTACGGGCATACTCGCCTCGGTCGTCCTCCCAGACGAGCACCGTGAAAGTCTTGGTCTGGGTCGCCTCGAGCCCGCCGCGGGTGCCCGTGACGACGATCTCCATCTCGCGTTCGGTCGCCGTCGCATCGGGCGTGATCCAGACCTCGGCAACCTCGCCCTCACTTATGGTCCCAGGTTCGACGGTTGCCTCGCCGCCGTTCGCAGACACGGCGAGGGTGACAGGGGTGTCGGTGGACGATTCGTTTTCGACCGTGACCAGAACCCCGGTCGGTGATCCCGGGACGGCACCCTGAACGAACTCGGGACTCAGAACGATTGAGAACGGAATCGCCTCGTCACCTGCACAGGCGGTGAGGGCGGTGGAAAGAACGATCGTGGCCAGCACGATGGGTGTGAGAACCCGGCGCATGTGATCCTCCTGGGATGGCGCGCCGCGCCCCCGGCGAGACAAGTATTGCGCCGCGCCGGGTGGCCGCCAACCTTGAGAACCGCCCGCCACAAGAAGAGGAGGGGCCCCGGTAGGGCCCTCCTCCACTGCCGGCGTGTCCGGACCTAGAGCCCCGACTCGAAGTCGTCCTCGAACGACACCACCTTGCGGCCCGGCTTGGCCGGAGCCGCCGACGAACGGTCTGCGCTCCGGCGGTCGCTGCCACGATCACGATCGGAAGACGAACGGCGCGGGCCGCGGTCACGACCACCCCTTTCGCCGCCGGACCGGTCGCTGCGAGGCTCGCGCTCCCGTGGCGCCTCCCCGCCATCTCCCGACGGCGTGGGCGCCTCGGCACCGACCAGGTCGAGGCTCACCTTGCCCCGGTCGTCGATCTCGCGGACCACGACCTGCACCTTGTCGCCGAGGGAGTACACGTCCTCGACCTTGTCGATCCTGTGGCCGCCTCCGATCTTGGAGATGTGCAGCAGCCCGTCACGACCGGGCAGGATGTTGACGAAGGCACCGAACTTCGTGATGTTCACGACCTCGCCTGTGTACTCCTTGCCGACCTCCGCCTCGGGCGGGAAGGCAATCGCTAGCACCCACTCCTTCGCCTTGCGCAGCGCCTCGCCGTCGGCGGCGCCGATGCGCACCGTGCCGTCATCCTCGATTTCGAGGGTGGCCCCGGTTTCCTCTTCGATCTCGCGGATGATCTTGCCCTTGGGGCCGATCACCTCACCGATCTTGTCCTTGGGCACCACCACGGCCTCGATGCGAGGGGCATTGGGGTTCAGGTCGGCGCGCGGCTTGGCGATGACCTCGTTCATCTTTCCGAGGATGAATAGGCGCGCCTCGCGGGCCTGTTCGAGCGCTGCGGCGAGCACCTCTGCCGGGAGGCTCTCGATCTTGGTGTCGAGTTGGAGAGCAGTGATCACGTTCTCCGTGCCCGCCACCTTGAAGTCCATGTCGCCGAGTGCGTCCTCGGCACCGAGGATGTCGGTGAGGGTGACGAACCCGTCCTCGTGGGCGATCAGGCCCATGGCCACACCGACCACCGGCGCCTTGATGGGAACGCCGGCGTCCATCAACGACAGGCTCGATCCGCACACCGACGCCATCGAAGACGAGCCGTTGGACGACAGCACTTCGGAAACCAGCCGGAAGGCGTACGGGAACTCGTCAGCCGACGGGATCACCGGGAGCACCGCCTTCTCGGCGAGTGCCCCGTGACCGATCTCGCGCCGCTTCGGTCCACGCATGAACCCGGTCTCGCCCGTCGAGAACGGCGGGAAGTTGTAGTGGTGCATGTACCGCTTGGACTCTTCCTGGCTGATGGTGTCGAGCATCTGCTCCATCCGGAGCATCCCCAGCGTGGCCACGTTGAGGACCTGGGTCTCGCCCCTTTGGAAGAGGCCAGAGCCGTGGGCACGGGGCACGACGCCGATCTCGACCGAGATCGACCGGACGTCGCGTACCCCGCGGCCGTCGAGGCGGACCCCCTCGCGTACCACTCGCTCACGCATCACCTTCTTGGCTACCGAGCGGAAGGCCTTCTTGGCGGCAACCCGGTCCTCGTGATCGTCGCCGATCCCGAGCTCCTCGTAGACGGCGGCGAGCGCCTCGTCCTCGGCCCGGTTGCGGTCCTGCTTAGCCGCAATCGTGTAGACCTCGGTGAGCCGAGGCCGCGCAGCCGTGTCGACCGTCGCGTAGAGCTCATCGGTGTAGTCGACGATGACCGGCCACTCGACCTCGGCGATGTCCACCTTGGAGCGGAGCTCCAACTGGCAGTCGATGATGGCCGACAGGTACTGCTTGGACGCCTCCAACCCGGCAGCGATTGCCGCCTCGTCCGTGGGCGCCTGACCGTCGTTGATGAGCCGCAGGGCGTTCTCGGTGGCCCCCGCCTCCACCATGGCGATATCGATTCCGCCGTCGGCGTTGCGCTTGCCGGCCAGGGTCAGATCGAAAACCGAGTCGGCGAGCTGTTCGAACGTCGGCATCGGGATCCACTCGCCGTGCGAATACGCCATGCGGATGCCTGCGATCGGCCCCTCGAAGGGGATTGGGCTGACCATCAATGCCGCTGAGGAGGCGTTGAGGGCGATCACGTCGTACGGATTGGCGTCGTCGACCGAGAGCACCGTGGCGACGACATGGGTCTCGTTGCGGTAACCATTGCGGAACGACGGACGAAGCGGACGGTCGATGAGCCGGGCCGACAGGATGGCCCGTTCGGTGGGACGGCCCTCACGGCGGAAGAACGAGCCAGGGATCTTCCCGGCGGCGTACATCCGCTCCTCGAGGTCGACGGTGAGGGGGAAGAAGTCGACTCCCTCACGAGGGGTCCGCTGGGCGGTGGCGGTGGCGAGCACCTCGGTACCGCCTACGAGTGCGACCACGGCGCCGTCGGCCTGCATCGCCAGCTTGCCGGTGGTCAGGACGAGTTCAACCGTCCCAATTGTTGTGCGGGCAGATACTTCTGACACGCTCTCTCTCTTCTGTATGGGAGAGCGGTCGCCAATTACCAGTGGTCACGCCTCGAGGGGAGGGGTGGCAACTAGCAACTGACGAGACGCCCTCGTGTCTCCCGTTCCCCCCGATTCCAGCACGAAAGGCGACTGGAGAGCCGCCTTTTCCGTCAGCGACGGAGGCCGAGTCGGGCGATGACGGTGCGATACCGCTCCACGTCCTGATCATTCAGGTAGTCGAGGAGACGGCGGCGCCGGCCCACCATCATGAGCAGACCCCGCCGACCGTGATGGTCCTTCTCATGGACCTTCAAATGTTCGGTGAGGTCGTTGATTCGTTCGGTGAGCAGCGCAATCTGGACCTCGGATGAACCGGTGTCGGTCGCGTGCGAGCCGAACTCGCTGATGATGGTCTGGGTGTCCTTCATGGGAACGGCCGGGAGGTTGCTCCCGGCGGACCTGGATAGTAGGGCTCCGGGGATGGGATGCCAAGGCGAAGAGCCGCCAGAAGCTACTTGACCTTCGGTCCGAGTGTGACGCCGATGGCGCCCAGCAGCAGCGGCGCGGGGACTCGTTGGGGTCCGGCGGGTTCGAGGGGGCACGACCCCGGTTCCCGCATCTCGGCCACGAGACAGGACGCAACGTCGGCGTCGTCGAGCACGGACTCATGGGCGGCGGCCACCCTGGCCGGAAGCCCGATCGCATTCGACCAGAATTGCTCCCAGAACCCTGGGCCATCGTCGGGAGCGTCGACCACTCGCAACCCGTCGGGAAAATCGTTCAGGTTCGTGATACCGGCGTTGGGGTTTCTGATCACAAGCACATCCACGCCCGCCGCCTCCCCAAGATGCTCTCGCTCGTCGTCGCAGCCCCACACGACGAAGCTGCACGCCACCGGGTCGTATCCCCCGTCGTCGGGGATCGCCCCCACTGCGCGCCCGACGCTCTGCAGCCAACCGTGCAGCCCGGCGGCGATGGGCGGATCGAGGAGGAACACCTCCTCCACCGAGTTGTTGGGTCCGTACACACCGTCGTCCCAGTCGGCCACGAGGTTGGCGACCGTCGCTCCGCCCTTGCTGAACCCCACCAGCCAAATCGGGCGTTCCTCGGCCGCCACGCCCCCGACGAATGCGTTGAGTGCCCGGGTGGTGTCCTCGATCGACGCGGACTGGGATGCAGTGATTGGGTCGGCACCGCCAGTCACCAAGCGGTAGTCGAAGAAGCGGGCGTCATCCGGATCGAGGTCCATGAGATCGATGAGATCGGCGAACACCTCCGGGCCGCTGCCCTGTCCGTGCCCGGGAACGAATACGACGATGGCGTCCTCGGGTGGGCGGAGGCCGAGCGCGCCGCCCGGCTCCTTCCGTGAGGCGGCCAGGGCCGCCAGCAGGGAACCGATGACCGCTGTGGCAGGCAACAGCGGACCGGGCGTCTGTTCCGTGGGCGTCACCGGCTCGGCAGCCGCGGGTGCATCGGTCACCGGCCGCTCGTCGGCGGCGAGTCCAAGGCCGCCGAACCACAGTGCTCCGGCGAGGAGGATGGGCATGGCGCGGAAGGTGCGGCATGGCGGGCGCGAAGTGAAGGGGTTGACAAGGATGCGATGGGCGATGAGCAATGCGCGGAACCCGTGGATCAGGTTTCGCTCATCGCCTATCGCTCATCGCCTGGCCGAGCCAAGGCGCCGGCTCGATCAGACCACGCTCACCCGAGGATCGCCCGGGCAGCGGCGCCGTCCCGACCGATCTGGTCGACGAGCGCCTCAACGTTCCCGAACTTCCGCTCATCGCGGATTCGATCGACGAAATGCACCCGCAGCTCCGATCCATAGAGGTCCTCGTCGAAGTCGAACAGGTGCGCCTCGACCACCTCTGTCTTTCCGTCGAAGGTGGGCCGTACCCCGACGTTGGCGACGCCCGGCAGAAACTCGTCTGCACTGCGTCCGCATCGCACGGCGTACACCCCGCGCCTGGGGACCGCGATCCCTGCCGCCACGCCGACATTCGCGGTGGGTACACCAATCGTCCGTCCCCGGCCGTCGCCCGGTACCACCGTTCCCCGCACCTCGTGGAGCCGCGTGAGTGCCTCGGCTGCGGTGCCGACGTCGCCTGCGGCGATCATCACCCGGATCCGCGTCGACGAAACGGGCTGGTCTCCCCCGACGAGAGAAACGACCTCGGTCTCGAATCCCAGGCCGCTGCCCAACTCGCGCAGCAGGCCGACGTGGCCCGTCCGATCCCTCCCGAACCGGAAGTCCTCTCCCACGACCACGACCCCCGCCCGCAGCGTGCCGGCAAGTAGGTTCGTCACGAACGTGGCCGGGCTCCACAACCGAACCCCCTCGTCAAAGGTCACGACGGCGGTGAGATCGATGCCGAGACCCTCGATCAGCTCGAGACGCTGCTCGATGGTCGTGAGCATCGCCGGCACGCGATCCGGGGAGATGATGGCCAGTGGGTGAGGATCGAAAGTGACCACCGCCGACTCGACTCCGAGATCCGCGCCACGCTGACGTAGCGCCGCAAGGACGTGCCGGTGCCCGATGTGGATCCCGTCGAAGACCCCGACCGCGATGGCACGCGTACCCGTGCCCGGACTCCATGATGACGGGTGCCCGCGGAGAACTCTCACACCAACACGACCTCAGGCGATGCCCTCCGCCCGTCCGAGCGGTACACGGCGAGCAACTCCCCGTGTGCACCGACCACACGAACCACCCCAGGACCGTCGATGCCGAGCGACGCCGCCGGGAACACCGCGCCGTGGCCCACCGCCACTGCTGTGTTGGCGGCAACGGCCACGATCGGAAGCTCACCGAGCCCGTCGGATGGCGAGATCAGCAGCGACTCGCCCTCACGCTCGACGTCCTCGAGAGTGTGGGCTTGGTCGACGCTGTGCGGACCAATCGCCGTGCGTCGGAGCGCGACGAGATGGGCACGGCCCCCGAGCGCCGCGGCCATGTCGTCGGCCAGCGTCCTGATGTAGGTCCCGGATCCGCACCGAACCCGGAAAGCCACCTCGGGATAGGGACCGGGACTGACCTCGAGGACGTCGATCGAGTGGATGACCACGGGCACCGCTTCGCGTTGCACCTCGACTCCCTGTCGTGCCAGGTCGTACAGTCGCCGGCCCTCCACCCGCTTCGCCGACACCATCGGAGGAACCTGCAGGATCGTGCCCACGAATCGCTCGGCGACCGCCGCGACTTCGGGGCCCTCGACTTCCATCGGCTCGCGCGACAGAATCGCTCCGTCGGCGTCGAGCGTGTCCGTGGCGACGCCGAACATCGCCGTAGCCTCGTACGTCTTGGCACCCCCCTGGACGAAGCGAAGCAGTCGGGTCGCCCGGCCGACACCGAGGACGAGCAGACCGGTCGCCAAGGGGTCGAGTGTGCCCGCGTGGCCAACCCGCGATCGTCCGATCAGGGCACGGACCCTGGCCACCACGTCGTGAGAGGTCCATCCTGACGGCTTGTCGACCAGGAGGAACCCGTCAGGCACGAAGGTGCTTCCGAACCGACTCGACCACCTCGTCGACGGATCCTCCGGCGGTGAAACCGGAGGCGTTGTGATGTCCACCGCCCCCATAGCTCGCCGCGATCGAGCCGACGTCGACCGCCCCGCGGGACCGCATACTCACCCGCCATCCGCCATCGACCTCCTTGAGCAGCACGGCCACGCCCGCCTCCTTCGCGATCCTGAGGTCATCGATGAGCCCATCGAGGTCCTCGTAGGTGACCGATGCGGACTTGAGATCAGAGTGGGTGACGTAGGACCACACCAGCGAGAGCTGCTCTTCGAGCGTCGATCTGCCCAGCACCGCCGACGACGCCTGGAGATAGCCAAACGGCACCGACTCGTACACCGCATGGCCGATCGTCTCCGGGCGAGCCCCCGCGTCGAGCAGCCGGGCGGCCACTCGCATCACCTCGCCGTCGGTTGCCGAGTACTGAAACCGGCCGGTGTCGGTGACGATGCCGGTGAGCAGGCAGGTGGCGACCCTGTCATCTATCTCCCATTCGAGCGAATCGAGGAGGTAGGTGCAGAGCTGCGCGGAGGCTGCCGCCTTCGGATCGATGATCGCGATGTCGCCGAATCCCTCGTTGGTGACGTGGTGATCGACCACCACGAGCGTTCCGGCGGCTTCCGCGGCGGATCGCAAGCCCCCGAGCCGGTCCGCCGACCCCACGTCGAATACCACCATCACTTCGGGCGCTGCGGGAAACTGATCAGCGGCGACCAGCAGGCTGGTGTCGAGGAAGCCGAGTGACTGGGGCACGACGAGCGGCCCTCCGAAGGACACGGCGACCTCCTTGCCGGCGGCAACTGCCGCGTGCCCGAGCGCAAGGGCCGATCCGAGCGCGTCACCATCGGGCGAGACGTGACACGAGATTGCCAGCGACGGTGCGGCAGCAATAGCCTCAGTCGCTTCGCGAAGTGGTGCCTCGATCATCGATCTCATGTTCACCGCCCAGGTCTCGAAGGAGCTGGTCCATCCTGATCCCGCGCTCTACCGACTCGTCGAACTCGAAGTCGATCTTCGGCAGATACTTCAACCGTACCCGGTCACCCATCGCAGCCCTGATTCGCGTCGATGCCCTGGTCAGTGCAGCAGCCGTCGATTCGCGCTGGGCGTCGTCGCCGAGCACGGAATAGTAGACCCGGGCGTTGCGCAGATCGGGGGAGGTGTCGACATCCGTGATCGTGACGAACCCGAGACCCGGGTCCTTGAGGCGGGATACCTCCTCCGCGATGACGTGGTGCAACTGCTCGTTGACCCGACGCATGAAGCCGCCCGCCTTGCTCATGGCTCCTCCAGATACGACACACCCATCTCGATCAACTCGACGGTCGGATCCTCCAACATCATGCGCTGCACACCGTCGACCACCTCGTCGAGACGGCTCCTCTGGGGAGCAACCACGGCCACGCCGATGGTCGCCCTCTGCCAATCGTCCTGATGATCGACCTCTGCGACCGACAGCTCACGGTCGCGCAGGCGGTGGAGCACCGGCCGGAGTACGGCGCGCTTGGCTTTCAGGGACTGCGCCTCGGGGATGCGTAGTTCGAGCCGGAGGGCGGCGACGTGCATTTCGGACAGGGTATTGACTCTGGCGAACGCGTTCGGCGGTTCTTCGTGGGGACGGTTTCCAGTTACCAGTTCCCAGCAAGAGGCGCGCGGGCGGGTCTGGCTGGAAACTGGAAGCTGGAAACTGGAAACTGGAAGCTGGGAGCTGGAAGCTGGAAACCGGAAACTGGTAGCTGGTTGCTACGTCCTGGCGACTTCCCGCACTTCGTACGCCTCGATGACATCGCCTTCTTTTATGTCCCTGAAGGCGTCGAGGCCGATACCGCACTCGAAGCCCGCTGCGACCGACCGCACGTCGTCCTTGAAGCGTCGGAGCGACCCGATGGTCCCGTCGTGCACGACGATGCCGTCACGGATCAGCCGCACGCGTGACCCACGGTTGACCTCGCCCTCGGTGACCATGCACCCGGCGATGAGCCCGAACCTCGGCGCCCGGAAGGTGGCCCTCACCGAGGCCGATCCGAGCACTCGCTCGACCTCGGCGGGGGCGAGACGACCGACGAGCATCGCCTCGATGTCGTCGAGCAGCTCGTAGATGATCCTATAGGTCCGTATCTCGATGCCCGCTTCCTCCGCAGCCTTGCGGGTCTTCGCATCGGGACGGACATTGAAACCGAATACCACCGCGTTGGTCGCCTCGGCGAGAAGAACATCGTTCTCGTTGATTCCGCCGACGGCCGAGTGGGCAATGGTGATCTTGCCGCCCTCACGGCCGATCTTGCCAACTGCTTCCCTGATTGCCTCGAGCGACCCGTGCGCATCCGCCTTGACGATGAGCACCAGCTCGGCGTCGTCGGCGGTGCGGAGATCCTCGAGCAGCTGGGCGAGACGCTGTGAGGCGGTGGGGATGGTCAACTCTTCGTTGCGGATCGCGGCGACGCGTTCCGTTGCGATCGCTCTCGCCGCTCGATCATCCTCGACGACCTCGAAGTAGTCGCCGGCCTGGGGAATCTCATCCCATCCCATCACCAATACCGGCGAACTGGGTGGCGCCTCATCGAGCGGGCTCCCGGTCTCGTCGAACATCGCCCGGACTCGGCCGGCAACGACGCCCGCGACGATCGCGTCACCCTTGCGCAGGGTTCCGCGTTGGACGATGACCGTGCCGACCGGGCCCCGCCCCTTCTCCAACTGACCCTCGATGACGGTCCCGGAGGCGGGCACATCCGGGTTGGCGGCAAACTCCTCCAACTCGGCGATGAGATCGATGTACTCGAGCAGCTGGTCGACTCCCTGACCGGTGAGCGCCGACACTTCGGCACTCACCACGTCACCACCGAGCTGCTCGACCACGAGGCCGTGTTCCGTCAGTTGCCCCCTCACGTTGGCCGGATTGGCGCCGGGGAGGTCCATCTTGTTGATCGCCACGACGATGGGGACCTTGGCGGCTTTGGCGTGATTGATCGCCTCCACGGTCTGCGGCATCACGCCGTCGTCCGCGGCGACCACGAGCACGACGATGTCGGTGACCTCAGCCCCGCGGGCGCGCAGGGTGGTAAACGCCTCGTGCCCCGGAGTGTCGATGAACGTGATGCGGCGATCCCCCACTCGCGCCTGATACGCGCCGATGTGCTGGGTGATCCCTCCCGCCTCCCCCGCGACGACATTGGCGTGACGGATGCGATCGAGCAGTTGGGTCTTGCCGTGGTCGACGTGGCCCATCACGGTCACAACAGGCGGGCGATGCGCCATATCGGAGGCTTCGTCGTGAAAGTCCTTCTTCGGCCGAACGAGAGGCGCGGGCTCCTCGACCGGTGCGACCCGAGCAGATTCGACGGTCACCGCGTATCCCAGGGCGTCGCCGATGACGGGGAGTAGCTCGACCGGGATGGGTTGGGTGGCACCGGCCATCCGTCCCCGGGTGATCAGCTCCCGGACCACGATCCCAACCGGCCGCCGGGTCAGCTCCGAGAATTCCGCGACGGTGATTCCGGAGGTGACGGTGATTGGGCGCTTGGGCTGCGGCCCCTCTGTGCCCGGCATGCGACCCTTTCGCTTGCCGGCCTTGGCTGCGTGTTTCTTCTTGTCGGGGTCCTCTTCGTCGTCTTCCTCTTCGTCCTCGTTCGGACCGAGATCTTCCGACTCGTCCTCGGACGATGCTGCCTCGGCGGTGGGGGCGACCGCGATGGCCTTCTCCTCGTCGTAGGACAGCCTGACCAGAGCGGCGTCGTCGTCCGAGATGCCCGACGATGCCGTTTTGGCCTCGATACCGAGCTCCTGGACGCGTGTGAGCACATCCTTGGACTCCATCCCAAGGTCGCGGGCTAGTTCGTAGACGCGCATGCTCAGCCTCCGTGGACGGTCTTCATTGTGCCACGCACGGGGTCACGCCCCAGGCGGTGGCTCCTCATCGGTGGTCTCCGGCTCGCCGACATCGGCTGGGACCTCATCCGGCGTCTCGGCGGCCGGGGCGGGTGCATCGGCCTCGACAACCGTCTCTTGCTCATCCGCCGACCCGCCGGCCTGTTCGGTCTCCGAGCGGATATCGATTCGATAGCCGCTGAGCCGAGCCGCAAGCCGGGCGTTCTGGCCCTCCTTGCCGATCGCCAGCGATAGCTGGTGGTCGGGCACGACCACGACCGCCTCCATAGTGTCGTCGTCGAGAATCACCTGACGCACCTTTGCCGGACTGAGCGCCTCGGCGATGAACTGGCGAATGTCGTCCCGCCACTCGACGATATCGACCTTCTCCCCACGCAGTTCGTTCACCACCTGACGGACACGCGACCCCCTGCTCCCGACGCAGGCGCCCACAGGATCGACGTTGTGGTCGTTGGATCGGACGGCGATCTTGGTGCGATGGCCGGCGTCCCGGGCGATCGCCTTGATCTCGATGATCCCCTCGACCAGCTCGGGAACCTCCAGTTCGAAGAGTCGTCGGATGAAGTCGGGATGACTCCGGCTCACGACGATTTGAGGGCCCTTCGCCTCGCTGCGTACCTCGAGAATGAGCGCCTTGACCCGTGCACCCCTTTCGAGCCGCTCGTAGGCGATCCGCTCACCGGCCGGCATCACGGCTTCGGCATTGCCCAGGTCGAGGATGACCACGCGATGGTCGCTCTGCTGCACGATGCCCGTGACGAGATCTCCCTCTCGGCCCTCGTACGTGTCGAAGACTTGTGCCCTCTTGGCGTCGCGCAGCCTCTGCAGGATCACTTGCTTGGCCGTCTGCGCACCGATGCGACCGAAGTCATCGGGCGTGTCCTCCCACTCGCGCACAACGTTGCCATCGTCGTCGAGCTCCTGGCCGTACACCCTGATCTCCCCGGTGTCCTGATCGATGGTCACCCTGGCCTCCTCGGCCGCGCCCGGGCTCCGCTTGTACGCCGACACGAGAGCGTTGGCGAGGGCGTCGAGAATCATCGCCTTCGGCACGCCCTTCTCACGCTCGAGGAGGTCGAGCTCCTCCATGAACGACTCGTTCATCGCGCGCCTCGCGCTTCGGACTTGCGCTTACCCGGCTTGGCCGGTTTCTCCCAACGGAAGACCGTCCTGGCCCGAGTGACCTCGGACAACGGAATCACGCGGTCGGCGCCATCGACCGCAATCGCCACCCGGTCGTCGGACACGTCCATGAGCACGCCGCGATGGCTCTGGGTGCCTTCGATGGTGGCGCGGGTCTTGAGGATGATCTCGCGTCCAACCGATTTGAGGTAGTGGGCCGGGCGGCTGAGCGTGCGCTCGAGACCAGGAGAACCGACCTCGAGGGTGTAGGGGCCGTCGATCTCGTCCGATTCGTCGAGGAGGCGGGAGAGGCCACGGGCGAGGTCGGCGATGCGATCGACGTCGAGCCCGCCGGCGGAGTCGACGGTGACGCGCACCATCCTCCCGGCGCCTCTGCCGAGCACGGCGAGATCATCGAGTTCGACACCCTCCGCTTCGAGATACGGCCCCAGGAGATCCCAGAGCCGCTCGTCGCCGTGCCGTTCGTCGGCACCCATCAGAACTCCTCATAACAAGAAGTGGGCAGGGCGCCCACTTCAAAAGCGTCCAATCAATTGACGATTGAGTATATCGCCCCTCTGGCCGCTTCCGACGTTGGCAACGGGTGGCGGACGGCCCTCAGCGTCGTTCGGAGGTGACCGTGTCGGCCACTCGCCCCACAACATCGGCGAGAGGGAGGTGCTCGGTGACGCCGTCGACGCGCCTGGTGATTTCGACGACGCCATCGGCCACTCCCTTGGGCCCCACGGTCACCCGGTACGGGATGCCGATCAGCTCCGCGTCGGCGAACTTGACGCCGGGCCGCTCGTCACGATCGTCGAGAAGGGTGTCGACACCGAGCGCGCTCAATCCCTCGTAGATCTGCTCCGCGGCAGTCACCGTGGCCTGATCGTCCATCTTGACCACCGTGACGATCACTTCGTAGGGAGCAACCGTGACCGGCCAGACGATCCCCTTGGCGTCGTGATGCGATTCGACGATCGCGGCCACGTTGCGACCCACTCCGATCCCGTACGAGCCCATCCAGATCGTCCGCTCCTCGCCCACGTCGTCGGTGACCGTGGCCCCGAGGGCCTCGGAGTAGCGGGTGCCCAGTTTGAAGATGTGACCGACCTCGATGGAGCGGCGCACCTCGACCGGCTCACCGCACTCGACGCACGGATCGCCGAGCCTCGTGAGCCGCACGCCGAGCCACTGGTCGACGGCGATGTCCCGCTCCACGTCGACGCCGCGGAGATGCCGGTCGTCACGGTTGGCCCCGGTCACCATGTTCGAGCGTCCCCGCAGAGCGGGGTCGGCGATCACCCGGAGGTGGCGCACCCCGACCGCTCCCAGGCTTCCCGGGTGGGCACCGAGGGCGGCGACGATCTCATCGTCGTGGGCGGGGCGGACGTCGAAGGTCCCCAGCCCGTCCACGAGCTTCTGCTCCATCAGCTCGTGGTCGCCGGGGAGCAGGATCAGGGTCAGCTCGCGCCCGACCATGTAGGCGAGCGTCTTGATCTGCCGGTCCGCGGAGGCGAAGTCGAACCCGTCGGCCAGGGCGGCGATCGTCCTGATGCCGGGGGTGTCGAAGCCCTGCGGCTCGCCCTCCCACGGCTCGTCGTGCACCGGAGGGACCGCCGAGGTGGCCCGTTCGGTGTTGGCGGCATACCCGCAGTGAGGGCACACGACGATGTCGTCCTCTCCAGCCTCGCTCTCCACCATGAACTCGACCGACTCCTTGCCACCCATCGTCCCCGACGACGCATGCACCGCGATCGCCTCCATGCCCAGGCGGCGGAAGATCTCGGTGTAGGCGCCGCGGTGTGCTTCGAATTGGACGTCGAGCCCGCTCGCGTCGACATCGAACGAGTAGGAGTCCTTCATCGTGAACTCGCGGACACGCAACAGGCCTCCCTTGGGGCGGGGCTCGTCGCGGAACTTGGTCTGGAGGTGATACCAGAGCTGGGGAAGCTGGCGATACGACGACAGCTCGGTCGCCAGTGAGGTGAAGATCTCCTCATGGGTCATCGCCAGGAGCAGGTCGGCGTCCCTGCGATCCTTGAATTTGACGAGGATCCCCTCGACGTCGTCCCAGCGCCCCGTCTGCTTCCACACCTCGCCGGGGTGGACCACGGGGAGGAGCATCTCCTGGCCGCCGATCCGGTCCATCTCCTCGCGGATGATCCGTTCAACCTTGTCGACCACACGCTTGCCGAGCGGGAGCAGCGACCACGAGCCCGCCATGAGTCGGCGAACGAACCCGCCGCGCACGAGCAGGCGGTGGTTGGCGGCCTCGGCGTCGGCCGGGTCGTCGCGAAGGGTGGGGATGTACGCCCTGGACCAGCGCATGAGGCACCGAGGTTAGTGAGACCGGTGCGACCTCCCGATCGCCACCAGCGGTGTCGGTGGCGGGCACTACCGTGCCGCCGCCAGGGAGGGTTGGCTGATGCCTCGGTCGGCGCGATGAGCCCCCAGCAGACAAACCGGCGTCCCCGTGACGCCCAACGCCTGAGGGTGTACCGCGCCCACTGGGCGCTCGACGACTATCTGCACGCAGACCCGATGGGGTCCGTCGAGGACGTCCAGGAGTTCGTCGATGGCGTGGTCGGCTCGCGCTGGTGGCGGACGCACACCGGGTCACGGAGGCGGATACGGGTCGGTGACGGGCGGGGACGGCGAAGCGCCGGCAGTGTCGGAGGCGAGATTCGGGTGCCGCGTGCGTCCCGAACGGTGCCCACCGTCCTGCACGAGCTTGCCCACGAGTGGGTGCGCGACCCGACGACCGCGATTCATGGACCGGAGTACGCAGGAGCGTTCCTCGGCTTGGTCGAGGAGTTCATCGGCGCTGATGCTGCGGCGGCGCTCCGCCGAGCCTACCGATCACAGCGGGTTCGCTGGGTGGAGATGTAATGACCAGCCACGTGCCGACGGCATCGTCCGGTCAGGGCGGGGACCCGCAGGCGGCTATCGCCTCAACCACGCTCCCGAGACATTCACCCGGTCGGATTGTCCGGCTCTTCCAGGGACCTCGCACCGATCGCCCGCGCGACGCGTACCAATCACGAGCCGTGCCCGACGGAAGCCGGGTGCGCGAGACGGGGAAGGAGATCCGCGACCGCACGATCGAAACCTTCAGCGCACGAGCTTCGAGGCCCTGGTGAAGCGGTCCGGCGGCCGATGGCTGTCGGCGATCAACTGAGGCGCGGACCGGTCACTGCCCCCTGGCAACCCGGGCCACGCGGTCTCGCCGTTCGCCCGTCTTGTTGGCGTCCCCCTGGGTGGCAAGGAGTTCGGCAGCAGTCTCCTCGGCCAGGCGGGCGGCCACCCCGTCGGCCGCCGCCAGTCTGGCATCAACACCGTCGGCGACAAGCCGGCGAGCCTCGTCCACGAGCGCGTCGACCATCTCGGCTTCCGGCACCACCCGCACGACGCTGCCCTTGATGAACAGATGTCCCCTCCCCCGGCCTGCCGCGATCCCGATGTCGGCCTCCCTCGCCTCGCCGGGGCCGTTGACGACACATCCCATCACCGCTACCTGGATCGGGAGCCGCTCCGCCTCGAGGCGGCGCTGGGCTTCAGCGGCGACGGCGACGACGTCGATCTCGGCTCGGCCGCACGACGGACAGGCAATCAGGTCGAGCCCGGCTCGCTCGCGCAGGCCGAGCTGCTCGAGCAGTTTCCGCCCGGCGTCCGCCTCCTCCACGGGATCCGCGGTCAGCGAGAAGCGGATCGTGTCGCCGATCCCCTCCATGAGGAGCGTGGCGATGCCCGCGACCGACTTGATCAGCCCGGATGGCGGCGGGCCTGCTTCGGTGACCCCGAGGTGGAGCGGATATTCGATCCGCGAGGCGAGGAGCCGGTACGACTCGATCATCGACGGAACGTGACTGTGCTTGACGGACACCTTGATGTCGTGGAAGTCGACTTCATCGAGGTAATGGATCTCCTTCAGCGCCGACGCCACCAATGCCTTGGGGACCGGGCCCCCGAACTGGTCGAGGAGGTCCTTGTCGAGCGAACCGGCATTCACTCCCACTCGGATCGAGACGCCGCGCCCGGCCGCGGCCCGGGCAACCGTCTTGATGTGCCCCGGATCGCGGATGTTCCCCGGGTTGAGCCGAAGACCGTGCACCCCAGCCTCGAGTGCAGCGAGCGCAAGCCGGTATTGGAAATGGATGTCGGCGATGATCGGCACCGGGGATCTGGGGACGATTTCGGCGAGACCCTGAGCCGCGGCGACATCGTTGCACGTGATGCGCACGATGTCGGCACCGGCGCCCTTGAGGGCATACACCTGAGCGAGGGTGCCGTCGACGTCGGCAGTCTTGGTCGTGGTCATCGACTGGACGCTGATCGGAGCGCCTCCGCCCACGCCGACCGAGCCGACCATCACCCCGCGCGACGGACGCCGCTCGATCATCTCAGGCTCAGCGGATCGGCGATGTCGAGGTAGATGGCGAGCACACCGAGCAACACCATGAACAGCACGACAACCGCGGCGATCGGTGCGAGCTTCCGCACATCGGCTTCTCGTCCCCGAATCTTCTCGTAGAGCGCCACTGCGAAATGGCCCCCATCGAGTGGGTACATCGGAATCAGGTTGAAAATACCGACGAAGACATTCACCAGCGCCACCAGTTGGAGGGTGAACGAGATCCCGAGGTCCTCGGTCTCGGCACCGATCCGAATGAGACCGATAGGGCTGGCCGGACGTGTCTCGGAGATGCGTTCCGTGTCCCCCGACACGGCTGCGACCACCAGGTCACCAAAGCCCGACACCATACGCCAGAGGCCGCTCACCGAGCCGACCGTGGCCTCACCCAACTGGCTTCCTGCCCGGCCGATACCGCTGATCGGATTCACGCGCTCGGTCCGCCGCTGGGAGGTGACCCCGAGATACCCGCGCTCGCCCTCCTCGTCATCCGGCACCGAGGCCAGCGTCACCGTGAGGGTGATGACGGCGCCGTTGCGATCGACAACCAACTCGACGGTATCTCCCGGACGAGCGGAGATCTCCTCGACCAGATCCACCCACTCGGCGGTTTCGACTCCGTCGATCGACAGCACCTTGTCGCCCGCGGCAACGCCCGCCAGCGCCGCCGGCGTGGAGGTCCCGTCCTCGAGAATCGCCTGGACTTCGCCCACGGTCGTGGTCGCCACGCTGATGCCGACGATCGAAGACACCGCAAAGAACAGCAGGAACGCCACTACGAAATGGCTGGCGACTCCGGCGAGGACCACGACCGATTTCTGCCAGAAAGGCTTCCCCCGGTAGGTCCTCCCCACGTCTGCGGGGTCGACCTCCTCGTACGGGTTCATCCCCACGATCCGGACATACCCTCCGAGCGGGATCGCCTTGATGCCGTACTCGGTCTCACCGCGGCGGGTCGACCAGAGTCTCGGCCCAAACCCGAAGAAGAACTCAGTCGCCTTGATCCCAAGGGCCTTGGCCGCGACAAAGTGACCAGCCTCGTGGACGGTCACCATGACGATGATTCCGAAGAGAACGATCAACCCGCCGGTCACGCTCGGAGTCTCCCTGGGAGATGCTTCACGCTACCGGTGCCGCGGCTCAACACCCACCCCCGAGTTGGCTCGCAGCGATTCCCCGTGCCTCCCGGTCCACGGCCATCACATCCTCGACGGATCCCACCGGGTGCGCGCCCATCGCTTCGAGAGTGCGCTCGATCACGACCGCGATGGAAGCGAAGCCGATCCTGCGGTCGAGAAATGCCCGCACCGCGACCTCGTCGGCGGCGTTGAGCACGGCGGGGGCGCTGCCCCCGGCGCGGCCTGCCTCGTATCCCAGCCGGAGACACGGGAATGAAATCAGATCGGGTGCCTCGAACGTCAAGGTCGTCCCCGGGAACGGGAACGGGGCGGCCACACCCTGAGCGCGATGGGGACGGGTCAGGGCATACTGGATCGGTACCCGCATGTCAGGCTCGCCGAAATGAGCCTTGAGCGATCCGTCGACGAACTCGACGATTCCATGGACGATGCTCTGGGGATGGACCACAACGTCGATGGCGTCGTAGCCGTAACCGAACACGTGGTGTGCCTCGATCACCTCGAAGCCCTTGTTCATCAGTGTGGCCGAGTCGATGGTGATCCGTGGCCCCATCTTCCAGGTTGGATGGGCGAGCGCTTCGTCGACGGTCACCGATTCCAGCCGGTCCGGCTTCATTCCCCTGAACGGCCCCCCCGACGCAGGCAGCACGATCCGCCGGACCGACGCATGATCCTCCCCGAGGAGGCACTGGAGAAGCGCGCTGTGCTCGGAGTCGATCGGCACCAGTTCGCCGCCCCCCCGCCTCAGGGCGTCGGTTACGACCCCTCCGCCGGCCACGAGGCTCTCCTTGTTGGCGAGCCCGAGTGTGTTGCCCGCGTCGAGGGCGCCGACCGAAGCCGCCAGACCCGCGGCGCCGACGATCCCGTTGATGACCGTCACCCCGCCGGTGGCAGCGAGTTCGACCATCGCGTCGGGTCCGACCAGCGCCCGATGTCCGAGCGCGTCCTCAACCCTTGCGCGTTCCTCCTGCGTCGGAGCGGCCACTCCGATGAGGGCATCGGGCCATTCGGCGGCGAGGGCGAGCAGCTCATCGGAGCCGCGGCGCGCGGCCAGGCCGCGAACTTCGACACCGAGCCGGGACGCCACGTCGAGGGCCTGGCGGCCGATCGAACCGGTCGCTCCCAGGACGACGACCGGGTTCACCCGAGCAGGCCGATGGTCTGGAGCAGCACCCACGCGGCGGGGAGCACGAACAGGAACGCGTCCACCCGATCGAGGATCCCGCCGTGTCCGGGCAGGACGGCACCCATGTCCTTGACACCGAGGCTTCGCTTGATCATCGACTCTGCCAGATCGCCCACCGGGGCAACCAGACAGATCACTGCCCCTAGGGCCAACCCCGACTTCAGGTCGAACGGGTCGATCAGGTAACCGACCACGGCGGCGGCACCGATACAGGCTGCGATTCCACCGACGAGGCCCTCGACTGACTTGTTCGGCGACAGGATCGGGGCCAGTGCCGTACGACCCCAGGTCCGGCCGACGGAGTACGCACCGATGTCCATGGCCGCCGTGACCACGACGATCGCGAGAATCAGCACCCGATACCGATCGGTCCGCAGGATCGGGACGACGAAGGCGACGCTGCCCACCACCCAGGTGAGGCCGAGGATGGTCAGGCCACCGTTGGTGAGTGCGTCGCGACGCATCGGAACGAACGCGTAGACGAAGAAGACGAGCACCGAGGTGAGCCCGATCGCGACCGGTATGGCGACCGCCCCATGGAACCAGGTCGCGGACAGCATCCCGACGCCACCCAGATAGCCGAAGAGGGCGAGCGGTCGAAAGCCGCGATGACGCAAGGTCCGGTAGAACTCGCCGAGGCCCAACACGACGAGCAATCCGATGAACGCCGCAGCCGCGGCGGCGCCGACCCACACCGAACCGACGAGGAAACCGATCAGGACGATCCCGGTCAGTACGCGGGTTCCCAGCTCCGACCGCGTAGGCGCCTCGTACACGTCGTCTTGGTCTCCGAGATCGGCGACATCGTCAAAGCCAACGACTCCGGTTCCGACGCCGGGCATCGCTGCGCTGATGGCCTGCCACTCCGTGTCCTCGTCGACCCTCGCCAATTCTTCCGCGAAACCGCGGTGATCCATCGTCGCCGACGTCCTGTACATCTGTTCGGTGATCTCCTCGGAGGCGTAATCGGCGGGCAGCTCGATGGTCGCGTCGTCGTAGGCGTCGCTCAGCTCGATCGGACCCGTCACCCATTGATCGTCATCGTCTGCGACCGCGACCGCGTCCTCCGGCTCGGGTTCGGATACGGGGACTGCTTCGGACTCCAGGGGAAGGTCGTCTGGTGGGCGGAAGAGGGCATCGGGGACACGCGGCCGCTCGGCGGAGCCCGGCTGAGGAATGTGCTCGTCTGGAGCGCCGAACGGTGGTGCCGACCAGTCGCCCAGAACCGGCGGCAGGGGCACGGAGTCGGTGGGCGACCCTGAAGGAGTAACCGGTTCGGGTTCCGGCCACTCGGTCTCGGGCACGTCGGCCGACGGAGGTACCACCTCGTCCTCGTCGAGGACGGCGAACCATCCCTCCGGAACCGCCGAGGCATCGCCGACCCATTCGGCAGGCTCCTCGCCGAGGTCTTCTTCATCGCCGCCCTCCTCATCGCGGTCTCCACGACGCCGGAAGGGCCATATCCCCCGTTTGCGCGGTTGGGTTTGCTCAGCCCAGTCGCCGATCGCCTCGGTCGCCGGAACGTCTTCCTGACGAGGTGGCGCAGGCAACGGATCACCGGATCCGGCGAATGCTTCCCACGCCCCGAGGTCCCCGTCGCCGAGGTCGCGCAGCGCCTCGAACGCCTCCTTGGGGGCCACGCCGTACTCGCTGGCCGCAGCTGCTTCCTCGGGTACCGGGTCGAGTGGGGCAAGAGCGCCGGTGGGCAGCGTGTCGAACAGGGGTCTCTGCTCCTCGGCGGCCTCGACCGCAACCACCTCGACATCGTCGGCGTCCTCGAGTGCGCCCAATGCCTTTAGCGCAGTCGCCAGATCGTCGGCAGCCGGGAGTCCGGCAGGGGACGCGTCGGTCTCGTCGAATCCGCCGCTCGCATCGTCCGCTCCCGCGGTGACGTCTCCGGCCCATGTGGGCAACTCGACTGCGATCGTGGGGTCGTCGCGCTCCTCCGGGGCGACGTCGGACAGCCACGCCGGGAGAGGCCCCTCGTCCCTCGCATCGACAGGCACCACCCGTTCGACGACCACATCTGCCGTGGCGGGCACGATCTCGGCGGCGCGGTCGCTTCCGTATACCGTCGCCGGAATGTCGTCCCACCCTTCGTCCACCTCAGGTGTCTCGGGAAGGTGGTCCACCGGTTCGTCGCCAGCGTCTACCGGCCCCCGATCCTTCGGCTTGCGCCTGAACAACCCGCGACGCTTCCGGGGTGTGGCTTCGCCATCCTCGATCGGTGCGTCGGAGACGTCACCTGCCAGCGACTCGTCGCTCCACTCGGGATGCCACGGATCACCCGGATGGGGAAGGAAACCTTCGTCGTCTCCGCTGTCGCTCACAGGGCCTCCTCGACCCGGAGGTCAGACCTCCAGCAGCTCGGCCTCTTTGTGCTGCAGCAGCTCGTCGACCTTCTTGATGAAGCCGTCGGTCTTCTCCTGAAGGCTCGATTCCCCGCCACGCACGTCGTCCTCCGACACCTCACCTTCGAGCGCCTCCATGTCGCTCTTGCTGTGACGGCGGACGTTACGAACGGCGACACGCGCCTCCTCGGCGAGCTGCCGGACCACCTTGATCAACTCCCTGCGCCGCTCCTCGGTCAACGGTGGGAATGCCAGACGAATCACGGTCCCGTCGTTGGAAGGGTTCATCCCCAGTGACGACATCTGGATTGCTCGCTCGATCGCCCCCAGTGATGAGCGGTCGTAAGGGCTTAGGACGAGGAGCTGAGGCTCAGGCACCGCGATGGACGCAAGTTGCTGCAACGGCGTAGGTGCGCCGTAGTAGTCGACCATCACCCGGTGGAGGATGCCGGCGTTGGCGCGGCCGGTGCGCACCGTGGCGAATTCGCCCTGGAGGTGCTCCACGGCCTGCTGCATCTTTGCCTCGGCCTCGCCGAGAAGCTCGTCGATCACGGTGTACCTCTCCTAGCGAACCAACGTGCCGATCGGTTCGCCGCGGACAGCACGGGCGACGTTGCCCGGAACGGTGATGTTGAAGACCCTGATCGGAAGGTCGTTGTCCATGCACATGGTAATGGCGGTGCTGTCCATCACCCGAAGACCCCGGCCCAGCACCTCCATATACGTGAGCTCGGGGATCAGGGTCGCGCCGGGATTTGTCTCCGGATCCGCGTCGTAGACCCCGTCGACCCGGGTGCCCTTGAGGACGGCGTCTGCCCCGATCTCGGCGGCGCGCAGCGCGACCGTCGTATCGGTCGTGAAGTAGGGGTTGCCGGTCCCGCCCGCGAAGATCACGGCCCGACCCTTTTCGAGATGGCGGATCGCCCTGAGCCGGATGTACGGCTCCGCCACCTGTGCGATGGTGATCGCGGTCTGCACCCGGGTGGGGACGCCGGCGGTCTCCATCGCGTCGCGCAGCGCCAACGCGTTTATCACCGTCGCGAGCATCCCCATGTAGTCGGCATTCGCCCGGTCCATACCGGCGGCCGCGGACGACAGCCCCCGGAAAATGTTCCCGCCGCCAACCACCATGGCGATCTGATGCCCCTCGGCGTGCACGGTGGCGATCTCAGTGGCCAAGCGTTGGACCACTTTGGGATCGATGCCGTAGCCGACCTCGGGGTCGGCGAACGACTCGCCGGACAGCTTGAGGGCCACCCGGCGGCTCATCACTCGGCCTCGCCAACGCCGATCCGCGCCATTTGGCTAACCATGATGTTCTCTCCCATCTGAGCGGCCATCGCCTGGACCATTTCCCCGACGGTGCCCTGGAACTTGTCCGTATTCACAAAGGTCTGGTCGTAGAGAACCGTGTCCTGGTAGAACTTTTCGACTCGACCATCGACGATCTTGTCGATCACCTTGTCGGGCTTGCCCTCGTTGCGCGCCTGGGCGGCGGCGAATCGCCGCTCCTCCTCCAGCGTCTCCTCGGGCACATCGTCGCGGCGAATCCAGCGCGGCCGAGCGGCGGCAATGTGCATCGCTATGTCGTTCGCGGCCGCCTGGAACTCCGAGCTCTTGGCCACGAAGTCGGTCTCCGAAGCGAGTTCCACGAGCACTCCGATCACGGGGCGGTCGGCCTGCACATGCAGGTACGAGCCGATAGACCCCTGCTCGGTGGCTCGCCCGGTCCTCTTCTTCGCTGAAGCGAGCCCTCTCTCCCTGAGTATCTCCTTCGCCCGGTCGACGTCCCCGCCCGACTCCTCGAGAGCGCGCTTGGCGTCCATCATCCCTGCGCCGCTGGCTTTGCGCAGCGCCGCCACCTGCTGTGCGCTGATCTCACCCATCGCCTTCACCCTTGTCGTCCTTTGCTTTCGCGGTCGCCAGTTCGGCGCCTTCCACACACGCGTCGGCGATGAGATTTGCCATCAACTGAGCAGCGCGGATCGCGTCGTCATTCCCGGGAATCACGAAGTCGATGAGATCCGGATCGCAGTTCGTGTCGACCACGGCGATGATCGGGATCTCAAGACGGCTTGCCTCGGTGATCGCGATGTGCTCCGTCTTCACATCGATGATGAACACGGCGTCTGGCGCACGGTGCAGCTCGCGCACCCCGCCGAGGACCGCCACCAGCTTCTCGAGCTCACGGCGGAGGCGGAGTCGTTCCTTCTTGGGCAAGGCGTCCATCTCGCCTGACTCATCCATCCGCTCCAGCTCACGCATGTAGAGGATCCGTTTGTGGATGGTGCTGAAATTGGTGAGCATCCCACCCAGCCACCGCTCGTTGACGTAAGGCATCGAAGCCTTCGTGGCCGCCTCCTCGATGACGCTCTGCGCCTGCTTCTTGGTGCCGACGAACAGGACCACCCCGCCCCGGGTTGCAAGGTCCTTGACGAACGTCGCCGCCGCCTCCGCCGCCTCGAGGGTCTGCCGAAGATCGATGATGTGGATTCCGTTGCGCTCCGAGAAGATGTACGGGCGCATCTTCGGGTCCCAGCGTCTTGTCTGATGCCCGAAGTGGACCCCCGCTTCGAGTAGCTGCTTCATGGTCACGGCTGCCACCGTGCACCTCCTCGTGTGTCTTGGTTGTGCCTCCGCCGGCCCTTCGGCCTCCCCGAAACGCTGGGCGTTCCGACCGCGGGAGGATGCAGCACGGCGTGTGTGATTGGGGGTGGACTCTAGCGAGCAGCCACCAGGGCCCGGCCACCAGCACGATCTGGCTGGAGGCCGGAGACGGACCGCTATCCCGGCTTCTGGCCCGGTTCCAACATCCGGTTACGCAGGGACATCACCGATTTCGTGTGGATCTGACAGATGCGCGACTCGGTCACCCCGAGCACGTCGCCGATCTCCGCGAGCGTCAGCCCCTCGTAGTAATAGAGTGTCACGACCAGTCGCTCCCTCTCCGGAAGGCGATTGATCGCATCGGTGAGAACGAAGCGGTTCTCCTGTTGCTCGAAAGTAGAACCAGGATCGATCCCCTTCGGATCCGATAGCAGGTCCCCCATCGTCGCAGATCCACGCTCGCTGGGATCCACCAGCTCGTCCAGCGCCACAAAGCCGAGCCCGGCGATCTCACCGAGCTGGGTTTGCAGCGTCTCGAGGGGAAGGCTCATGTGTTCGGCCAGCTCGTCCTCGGTCGCCGTCCTCTTGAGACGGTGCTCGAGCTCGTCGAGGGACCGCTGGATCTCCCTGGCCCGCGACCTCACCGAGCGCGGCACCCAGTCGAGTGCCCGCAACTCGTCGAGGATTGCTCCTTTGATTCGGTTGACCGCATAGGTCTCGAACTTGATCCCGCGCTCCGGCTCGAACTTGTCGATGGCGTCGATGAGACCGAACATTCCGTACGAGATCAGGTCCGCCTGCTCGACGTTACGCGGCAGACCAACACCGACACGGCCGGCGACGAACTTGACGAGCGGCGAGAAGTGAAGGATCAGGCCTTCTCGGGCCTGCTGATCCCCGGATGCCTTGAAGCGGCGCCAGTACCCGTCGAGATCTGAGGGCTCAGGCGCGCGGATGCGATCGCTCATAGGTCGCCTTGAGGTGGTGACGGGACACAGCAGTGTAAGTCTGGGTGGTCGCGAGTTCAATGTGCCCCAGCAGCTCTTGAACCGTGCGGAGGTCGGCGCCCCGCTCCAACAGGTGCGTAGCGAACGAGTGGCGCAATGCGTGAGGGAATGTTCCGAGCCGCGCCTGGGCGACCCGACGGACTCCACGGGTGCCGAGGACGCCACCCCGAACGCCGAGCCACAAGGCGTCTTTCGCACCCTGGTGATCCAGGAACGGCCGGCCGGCCGCCAGATAGCGATCGACACTCCTGCGCGCTTGGCCTGCCAGAGGCACGACCCGTTCCTTTGCCCCTTTTCCGAACACACGAACGAGGTCGACTCCACGGACATCACGCACCTCGAGCCCGGCGAGCTCAGAGACCCTCAAGCCTGTGCCGTAGAGCATCTCGAGGATCGCCCGATCCCTGAGATCAACGGGACGGTCGCCGTCGATCGAGTCGAGCATCTCGCCCAGCGCCCTCGCCGGCACCGCCTTGGGCAACCGTGAAGGTCGGCGGCGGGTGGGCAGGTCGAGGGTGGGATCGCCTCCGAGGATGCCGCGGCGCACCGCATCGGAGAAGAAGGCGCGCACCGCCGATGCCTTGCGTGCAATCGACGAACCGGCATACCGGCGGCTCACCAGCTGGGCCTGGAAGCGACGCACCGCATGGCGGTCTACTGCCCCGAGCGACCGAATGCCGGTCCGGTCACAGAAATCGAGGAACTGAGCGAGGTCACGGCCATATGCGGCGCAGGTGTGCTCGGAAAGGCCTCGTTCCCCCCGCAGCCGTTCCAGGTACGTCGCCACCACGGCTGCGGCCCACTCTGGCATCTCTGGTATGCGCGCCACAGGGCCATCGTCGCCGTCGGCGTGCCCGGGGTCAATGACCGGGCAGGATCACGTCACCATCCCGGCGTATCTTCCCGTCGATCTCCATACGGCCGATCAACGACAACAATGCCGGACCGCCCATCCCGAGCCTTGCCCCGAGCGCGTCGAGGGTTGTGCCGGCCGGGCCAACCAGTTCCGGCTCATCCACTCCCGACCCATCGTGAACCACGGGAGGCTCGAGGCCGGCGGGCTGGATCGCCGGCCCGACCACGAGTGAGAGTCCCTCCACGAGGTCGTCTGGACCGAACACGGGTATTGCCCCGTCCCGTATCAGCCGATTACACCCCTCGGAAGCTTCCCGGTCGATGTCGCCGGGGACGGCGAACACGGCCCTCCCCTGGGCGATCGCACGGGCAGCGGTGACCAATGCACCCCCCGTCACCGCCGCCTCCACGACCACGACGGCGGCCGACAGCGCAGAGATGATGCGGTTGCGCGGCGGAAAGCGCCATCCGTTCGGAGGCGTCCCAGGCGGATACTCGGTGACCATCGCGCCCTTGCTAGCGACCAGGCTGTCGAGAAGCGACCGGTGTTCGCGTGGGTAGACGACATCCGGCCCGGAGCCAAGCACCGCCACGCCGACGCCGCCGCGCTCGACTGTGCCGGTGTGTGCAGCGGCATCGACGCCTCGTGCCAAGCCCGAGACGAGAACCCATCCGGCGTCCGCGATGGCGCGCCCGTAGCTGCGGGCGATGCGGGTGCCATATGCGGTACACCGCCGCGTCCCGACGACCGCGATGGCCGGCCGTTCGGACAGCTCGCCCCGGACGAAGAGGACGTCGGGTGGGTCCTCGATGTCGGCAAGGGTGGCCGGATAGTCGGCCTCACCGAGCATGACCGTGCGACATCCAGCGGCTGACACCGATGACCGACACCGCGAGGCGCTCTCCACCTGCTCCCGGTCGATGCCGTCGATGATGCCCCGCTTCGCTGCCGCGACCGCCCCGCCCGGCCCGCCATACCGGTCAACGAGCATCCTCCGCCTGTCGGGGTGAAGGCCGAGGAAGGCGAGTATGAGCCGAGCGTCGGCCGCGTCGCGATCGGCTGCCGCACTCACGCCGCACCTCGAAGCGTCATGGCTTCGGCCACATGGTCGCCGGCAACGATCCCAGTGCCCTCGAGGTCGGCGATAGTACGAGCGACGCGACGCACCCGGTCCCATCCCCGACCGGTGAGCCCGAGCCGGTCTATCGCAGCCCGGAGGAGCCGCTCGGAGTCGGCATCCCACGGCAGACGGTCGAGGTCGTCACGAGACAGTGACCGATTCAGCGCACCTCGCTCGACCTGACGGAGTCGCGCTGCGGCGACACGAACCCGCACCGCGACCGACGATTCACCGGGTGGACCAAGCAACTCGTCGGCCTCGACCCGCGGGACCGCCACCCGAAGGTCGAAGCGGTCGAGCAAAGGACCCGATAGTCGCGTGCGGTATCGGTCCACCGATGCCGGCGAGCATCGGCACGGAGTTCGGTCATCGCCCCGGTACCCGCACGGACACGGGTTGGTGGCGGCCACCAACTGGACGCGGCACGGGAAGCTCACGGACACTCCCTTGCGGGCGATGTGGACCCGACCCTCCTCGATGGGCTGTCGAAGCGTGTCGAGAAGATGCACCGGGAACTCGGCGAGCTCATCCAGGAACAGAACTCCCCCGTCGGCCAGCGTGAGCTCTCCCGGAACGGGTACCCCGGATCCTCCGCCGAGAATCGCCGCAGGCGTGGCACTGTGGTGGGGACTGCGAAACGGTGGTCTAGGCCCGACGGCGGGCGCCCTGCCGCCGGCAGCATGAGCCTGGGCGACCGCAAGGGCCTCGGCGGCGGTCAGGTCGGGGAGGATCCCGGGGAGTGCTCGAGCGAGCATCGTCTTGCCGGCACCCGGTGGGCCAACGAGCATCAGATGGTGCCCCCCTGCTGCGGCGACCTCGAGGGCGCGTCGTGCCCCAAGCTGACCCCTGACGGAGCCCAGATCGACGGCAGCAGCACGATCCGCGGGTGGCGGAGGCTCTGCCGCCAGACCGTGATCCTCTCCGAGCGCCACCGCCACCGCGTGCGCCAGGCTGCGCACACCGCGCACATCACCACCCGACAGGGCCGCCTCGGTGACCCCCGCCGACGCCACGAGGCACGGCGACGCGCGACGCGACGCCACGATCCCGGCAGCGAGGCCGCCCCTCGCCGGACGTACGGTGCCGTCGAGCGCCAACTCGCCGATGGCGACGACGTCGGACGCCGCGGCATGTACCTCACCTGACGCGACGAGAACACCAAGCGCGATCGGGAGGTCATATGCCGATCCGACCTTCGGCAGGTCCGCTGGGGCGAGGTTGACGGTCACCCATCGTGACGGGAACTGGTGACCCGACGAGAAGATGGCAGAGCGAACCCGTTCACGAGCCTCGCGGACGGATGCATCCGGAAGCCCGACGATCGTAAAACCCTTGGTCCGGCCCGAGACGTGGACCTCGACCCGAACCGGGCTGGGCTCCACGCCGACCAGAGCCGCGGATGTGACAGATGCGAACATGGGATCAAGGTATGCGGGGGGTATGACGCGGTTGCCCCGCCGGAGTCAGAGAGTCAGATCAATCGAACCGAGCGGTTCAAGCAGCTCAGATGCTCCCGACCGCCTCGGGCGTGGTCGAGTACGCCCGTCGGACAATCCGAGTGTGGCGGCAGCGATGAGGTTGATCGCCAAACCGAGACAGCCAACCACCGTCATGATGACACCCGCCGCAACGTCAAAACTCTCGACGCCGGTGAGTTCGCCGATCAGGAGCAACACACCCAGGACGATCGTCGCCGCACTCCCTGCCATCGCCGCGATCCGAGCCATGTCGCTCCTTCCGGTCGGCGTTGCCCTGATACCCACGACGGTCCGACGGGAAACCCATCCCAGCCAGCCGGCTCAACGAAAGAGGACGACGCAAGACGCCGAGGCCGATAGAAAGGCCTCGTCCCGGGTGCGAGCCGATCAGGACGACTGGCCAACCGGGGGCGACGATCGTGCCGGCCCACAGCTCCGCGGTCCTGCAGATGTCATCCGACACCGCGAACGCGACGCGAGAATCGCGTCGCATCGATCGACAACTTTGTCATCGCCCCTTGAACCCCGGTTCCCGCTTCTGGACGAAGGCGGTCACGCCCTCGTGAGTCACGTGCTGCCGAACGCAGATCCCGTTCACAAGATCTCGATTATTCCCAGAGGACGAGCCTTGGGCTACACGCTCACTTTGCCGGTCGAAGACAAGTACTTG
>Ga0209640_10000434_pt1 | contig 32027 bp, 35 predicted proteins | sample RifCSP10_1_FD_184018 | JGI IMG/M metagenome (GOLD analysis project Ga0209640, IMG submission 184018) | Soil microbial communities from Rifle, Colorado - Rifle CSP2_sed 10_1 (SPAdes) (version 2) | ecosystem: Environmental > Terrestrial > Deep subsurface > Rock core/Sediment | place: Rifle... | reverse complement strand
CATGTCGGTCGCCACGGTTGCGAGCCGCGCGCTCGCCGGAATAGACGCGCCCGAGGTCACCGTCGAGGCGCACCTCGGGCCGGGGCTGCCCGCGTTCCATATCGTCGGGTTGCCTGATGCCGAGGTGCGCGAGGCGCGCGATCGCGTGCGCGCCGCGCTGAACCACGCGCACTTTGAGTTCCCCGCGCGGCGCATCACCGTCAACCTGGCGCCGGCGGATCTGCCTAAGGATTCGAGCCGGTTCGACCTGCCTATTGCGCTGGCCATCCTCGCCGCAAGCGGCCAGTTGCCGGTGGATGCGCTTGCCGGCCAGGAATTCGCGGGCGAACTCTCGCTCACGGGGGACCTGCGGCCGGTGCGCGGGGCGCTCGCCATGGCGCTATCGGCCCGCAGTGCCGGCCGCGCGTTCGTGTTGCCGGAGGGCAACGCGCCGCAGGCGGCGCTCGCCCAGGGAGCACGCATTCTGCCGGCGCGAACGTTACTCGAAGTGGTAGCGCATCTTGTCGGCGAAGTGCGGCTGCCGGAGTACTCGGTCCGCGCGCTGGCGCAGCCGCCCGCGTATCCCGATTTCAACGACGTCAAGGGACAGAATCAGGTGAAACGCGCCCTCGAAGTCGCCGCGGCCGGCGGCCACAGCGTGCTGATGGTCGGGCCGCCGGGAACCGGAAAGTCGATGCTCGCCGCGCGCTTTCCGGGAATCCTGCCGCCCCTGTCGGAGGCCGAATCGCTGGAGGTGGCGGCGATCCATTCCGTGTCCTCGAGCGGATTCGACGCGCTGCGCTGGGGCGAGCGCCCCTACCGTGCCCCGCACCACAGCGCTTCGGGCGCCGCGCTCGTGGGCGGCGGCAACCTGCCGCGGCCCGGCGAGATCTCGCTTGCGCACCACGGCGTCCTGTTCCTCGACGAGTTGCCGGAATTCGACCGCGACGTGCTTGAAGCCATGCGCGAGCCGCTCGAATCGGGGCGCGTATCGATCGCGCGCGCCGCGCGCCAGGCACAGTTTCCGGCCCGCTTCCAGCTCGTCGCGGCGATGAATCCCTGCCCCTGCGGCCACTGCGGCGACCGCGGCGGGCGCTGCCGCTGCACACCGGAGCGCATCGCCCGCTACCGCGGCCGCATCTCGGGGCCGCTCGCGGACCGCATCGACATCAAGCTCGAAGTACCGGCGCCACGCGAAGCGGAGCTGGTCGCCCCGGTCGCGGGGGAGTCGTCCAGCGCGATCAAGTCCAGAGTGGAAAGAGCCCGGGAACTGCAGCTGGCGCGCCAGGGCAAACCCAACGCCCTCCTTGGCACCGTGGAGATCGACCGGCACTGCGGGACCGACAAGGAGGGCGACCAGCTGCTGCGCCACGCCCTCGCGCGCCTGCTGCTCTCGGCTCGTGCCTACCACCGCGTTCTGCGGGTGGCGCGCACGGCCGCGGATCTGGCGGGGAAAAGCACCCTCGCCGCAGAGCACATCGCGGAAGCGATACAGTATCGGCGTCTCGACGCAAGCTTCTAGGGAAATGCACGGCGATATCGTCGTACTTGGTGCGGGAATCGTGGGCATCTGCGTGGCGCTGCACCTGCAGAAGCGCGGGCGCTCGGTCATCCTGGTCGATCGGCGCGGCGCCGCAGAGGAAACCTCGTTCGGCAATGCCGGCCTGATCCAGCGCGAGGGCGTCTACCCGTACGGCTTCCCGCATGATTTCGGCGCGCTGCTGCGCTACGGACTCAACCGCACCATCGACGCGCACTACCATCCCTCGGCGCTGCCGAAGCTGGCCCCTTTCCTCTGGAAGTACTGGCACCACTCGCGTCCGGCGCGCCATGCCGAGGCCGCCCGGCGCTATTCGAAGCTCATCGAGCACTGCGTAGCCGAGCACCAGGCGCTCGCGGCCGGCGCCGGCGTCGCGGACTTGCTGCGTCCCTCCGGCTGGATGAAGGTATTTCGCACCGCGCGCGAGCGCGACCGGCGCTTCGCCGAGGCCGAACGCTGGCATCGGGAGTTCGGCATCAACTACCGCGCGCTGGACGCCGCGACGCTGCAGGAGCGCGAGCCGTACCTCGCGCCCGTGCTGGTCGGCGCCCTGCACTGGACCGAGCCGGTGAGCGTCGATGATCCGCAGGGCCTCGCGCTGGCGTATCTGCGCGCCTTTGAGCGGCTCGGCGGAAGATTCGTGCAGGGCAACGCGGCGAGCCTGGAAGCCGATGGACCGGGCTGGCGGTTGCGCACATCGCAGGGAGCGTTGGCCGCCCGCACCGCGGTAATCGCGCTCGGCCCCTGGGCCGACCTGCTGACGCGCTCGCTCGGCTACGCTTTGCCGCTGGCCGTAAAGCGCGGCTATCACATGCACTACCGCCCCGCCGGGGAAGCGAAACTCAACACCCCGCTGCTCGACACGGAGCGCGGCTATTTCCTTGCGCCGATGCGGCGCGGCATCCGGCTCACGACCGGCGCCGAGTTCGCGCTGCGCGACGCGATCCGCACGCCGGTGCAGCTCGCGCGCGCCGAGCCGATCGCGCGCGACCTGTTCCCGCTTGCCGAGCGGCTCGACGCCGAGCCCTGGATGGGCGCGCGCCCGTGCACGCCCGATATGCTGCCGGTGATCGGCCGCGCTCCTCGCCACGCCAGCCTCTGGTTCGCCTTTGGCCACGCGCACCACGGACTCACGCTCGGCGCGGTGACCGGCAGACTGATCGCCGAGATGGTCACGGGCGAGAGGCCCTTCGTCGACCCGGCGCCCTACTCGGCCGAGCGCTTCTGATGTCCACCTTCGCGATCGGCGACGTTCAGGGATGCTTTGATGAGCTTCGACAGCTCCTCAAGAAATGCGGCTTTGACAGAAAGCATGACCGGCTCTGGTTCGTCGGCGACCTGGTCAATCGCGGACCCAAGTCGCTCCAGACGCTGCGCTTCGTGCGCGATCTGGGATCGCGCGCGGTCACGGTCCTCGGCAATCACGATCTGCACCTGATCACCCAGTTCGAGGGATTCGAGCGGCGGCGCAAGGACGACACCTTCCAGGATGTCCTGGAGGCGCGCGACGCGCGCGAGCTAGTGGATTGGCTGCGCGGGCGGCCGATGATGCACGTGGAGGGCGACCATGCGATGGTCCACGCGGGCCTGCTGCCGCAATGGACGGTCAGGAAGGCGTTGTCGCTCGGGACCGAAGTTGAAAATGCTCTGACAAGAAAAAACTACCGCGATTTTCTCGCGAACCTGTATGGCAGCAAGCCGGACCGGTGGAGCGATTCGCTGCAGGGCTGGGATCGCCTCCGCGTCATCGTCAACGTGATGACGCGTATGCGCTTCTGCACGCCGGGCGGAAAGATGGAGTTTCGCGCCAAGGTCAGCCGGCCGCCGCCCGGCTACGTTCCCTGGTTTGAAGGGCGAAAGGGAAAGCAGCTGATCGTCTTCGGCCACTGGTCGACGCTCGGCCTGAAGCTCACCGGCCGTCTGGCCGGGCTCGACTCGGGATGCGTCTGGGGCGGCTCGCTGACCGCGTTGCGCCTCGAAGATCGGAAGCTCTTTCAGGTAGCATGCGCCGGCTACCAGGCTGCCGGAGGAGAAGGATGACCGACTGCGTTTTCTGCAGGATCGTGGCGAAGCAGATCCCGGCCACGGTGGTTCACGAGGATGAGCACACGCTCGCGTTCATGGACATCGGCCAGGTGAACCCGGGGCACGTGCTGGTGGCGGCAAAGGCGCACTGCGAGAACATATACACGCTCGACGACGCACAGGCCGCGGCGGTATTTCGCACGGTCGCCCGCGTCGCGCGCGCCGTGCGCGGCGCGTTCGCGCCGCCCGGCCTGTCGGTGTACCAGGCGAATGGCAAGCCGGCCGGGCAGACGGTGCTGCATTTTCACGTGCACCTGGTGCCGCGCCATGAGGGTGACGGCATGAACCTCACCTGGCCGGTGAAGAACCCGCCGCGCGAAAAGCTCGAAGAATATGCCGCGAAAATCCGCGGCCAGCTCGCCTAGCGAGCGCCGCCCTTAGGGCGTGACGCGAGTCACGCCGCCGGAGGTCAGGAGCCGCACCCGCTGACCCGGCTTGATTTCGACGTCGGCTTCCTGGACGATCGCGCGCATCTCGCCGCTGTCGAGCCGGACGGTGATCTCGAACGCATCCTTGCGCGTGACCTTCTCCTCGAGCACGCTGCCCGCGACGCCGCCGCCCACCGCGCCGAGAACGCTGGCGACCGATGAGCCCTTGCCTTGGCCGACCGTGCTGCCCGAGATGCCGCCGACCGCGCCCCCGGCCGCCGCGCCGATGCCCGAGCGGCTGCCTTCGAGCACCACCTTGCGCACCGAGTCGACCGTGGCCATGCGCACCGTCTGCTCGCGGCCGGCCTCGTGCTTGCCGTAGACATCTGCCGACTCCCGCGAGAAGCAGCCGGAGAGGGCCACCGCCAGGGCGGTGGCAAGTATCGCGGTCTTCATGGCTTCATCCCTTCCATGGCGAATATCCGAACGCCTTGCGGAAGCGCGCCTCGATCTCGTCGCGCGGTTGCGCGTGATTCTGCGCGCCGCGCTGCGCGATCTTGATCGCGCCCATCACCGCCCCTAGTCTACCCGTGCTCGCCCAGTCCCAGCCGTGCGAAATTCCATACAGCAGGCCCGCGCGGTAGGCGTCGCCACAGCCCGTGGGGTCGACTACCGCATCCGCTTGAACGCACGGGATCTCGTGGCGTTGACCTGCGGCGAGAATCACCGAGCCCTTGGCGCCCAGCGTGTAGATCAGAGCCTTGAGCCCGCGGGCGATGTCCTCCAGCCGGCGGCCGGTCCTTTCCTCGAGCATCCGGCCTTCGTAGTCGTTGACCGCGACGTAAGCGGCCTGACCCAGGAACTGGCCGAGCTCCGCGCTTGAAAACATGGGCAGGCCCTGGCCGGGGTCGAACACGAACGGCAGGCCCTGCTCGGCGCACTCCCGCGCGTGCAGCAGCATGCCTTGCTTGCCGTCGGGACCGATGATCGCGACGCCTGCGCCGTGCGACCGGCTGATGTGGTTTTCGTGGGAGTGATCCATCGCCCCGGGGTGGAAGGCGGTGATCTGATTGTCGTCGAGATCGGTGGTGATGAAGGCCTGCGCCGTGAACTGCCCGGCGATGCGCTTGAAGTGCGAAGTGCCGATGCCCAGCGCCTCGAAGCGCGCGAGGTAGGGCGGGATGTCCTCGCCGACCGTCGCCATGACGAGCGAATCCTCCCCGAGGAGCTTCAGGTTGTAGCCGATGTTTCCGGCGGTGCCGCCGTACTCGCGGCGCATCTCGGGGGTGAGGAAGCATACGTTGAGGATGTGCAGCTGGTCGGCGAGCAGGTGATTGCGGAAACGGTCCGCAAACACCATGATCGTGTCGTACGCAATCGAGCCGGTGACGAGTATTTTCATTGGGGGAAGAAGAGGTACAGGCGGTAACCGGTGGCGCGGCTGTGGCGCGAATCGAGGAATATGCGCAGCGAAATCTCGCTGCCGGCCGCGATGCCCTGCCCGATCAGCGCGCCGGCCCGGCCGGTGTCGAGATAGTCGCGCGGCGCGAGGACGCGGCGCAGCACCGGGCGTTCGGATTCATCGGTCAGGGTGAGCTCGAGGGACGGGTATTCCTGCGGGAAGCGCGCGCGATTGCGGATTACCGCATTGAGAACGATGACGTCCTCGCGGCGCGCGTCGGTCTGCAGCTCGGAAGAGTCGATGCTCATCAGGTCCGGGCGGCGCGGCAGCGGCACTTCGCAGCCCAGTAGGCGACACGCTTCATCGAGCGGCGCGCGCGATTCGGGCAGGTGGGCCGCGAGCTCCGCGCGGAAGCGATGCACCGCCTGCGCGCCGAGCGCCAGGGCGGCGAGCAGGGCGAGCGATGCCCACAGCCAGGTGCGGCGCGGCCCGGAGTCCCCTTCCTCCATGAACGCGGGCAGTGGCGCGTCGTCGCCGCCGGCCGCGGCTTGCGGCCGGCGCGAGGTGTCGAACAGGCCGAGCTGCGGCGAGGGCTCGAGCACGAGCTGCTCCGCGCCCTCCTCCACCAGCCCGGCGACGCCGTCGAAGACCGCCGCGCACTTGCCGCAGCGCACCGAGCCTGCGTGCGCGGCGAGCTGCGAGCGCTGCACGCGGAACGCGGTGCCGCAAACCGGGCAGCGCGTGACGAGACTCACCGGCGAACTCCGGCGAGGAGCGCCCAGCCGTCGTCGACCCCGGCGATTTCCAGTTCGATCCAGGCGGCGTACGCGTCGGCCAGCTCTCCGGCCTGCGCTTCGAGCACGCCGGACAGCGCGAGGCGCCCGCCGCGCCTGACGCGCGCCGCCAGGAGGGGCGCGAGGACGATGAGCGGCTGGGCGAGGATGTTCGAAATCACGAGATCATAGGTGGCGGGTGTCAGGTCATCGGGGAGCATCGCGCGAACACTCACGGCGTTGGCAAAGGCATTCTGCGTCGTGGTTTCTATCGCCTGCGGATCGACATCCGTCGCGTCGATCCGCGCCGCCCCGAGCCTGGCCGCTGCGATGGCCAATATACCGGAGCCGCAGCCGTAATCGAGGACGCTCTCATCGCCCCGGATGTGCGACTCCAGAAACTGCAGGGCCAGTCGGGTCGTGGGATGGCTTCCCGTTCCGAACGCGAGTCCGGGGTCCAGCCTGACGACGAGCCTGTCCGGCGGAGCCCCATGCCAGTTCGCGCCGATCCAGAGCCGCTCGCCGATCGCCAGCGGCGGGAACTGCGCCTGCGTGCGTCTCACCCAGTCCGCGTCTTCGATGCGCGCCACCGCGAATGCCGGCACCTCGGCCAGCCTGCAATGTCCAGCGGCGCGGGCAAGAAGCGCGGCCACATCGGTGTGCAGCGCCAGCAGGGCATTGACCGACGGCCGATGCGCATCGGGCCGGTCGATCGTGACCGACTGCGCGCCCGCCTCGAGCAGCGCATCGCTCAGCGGCCCGGCGAGCGCCGCGTCGATTTCCATGTTGACCGCGAGCCAGGGCATTACTTCTTCTTGCCCTGCTCCTGCGCGAGCTTCTGCTCGAGGTGGTGGATCGAGACACCGCCGCGGAGGAAACGAGTGTCGTTCAGCAGGTCGCGGTGCAGAGGGATGTTGGTCTGTATGCCCTCCACCACCATCTCGGAGAGCGCAATGCGCATGCGCGCAAGGGCCTGCTCGCGGTTCGCCCCGTAGGCGATCACCTTGCCGACCATCGAGTCGTAGTACGGCGGCACGGTGTAGCCCTGGTAGACGTGCGAGTCGACCCGGATTCCCGGACCGCCCGGCGGGTGCCAGGAGGTAATCTTGCCCGGCGACGGCGTGAACCGGTAAGGGTCCTCGGCGTTGATGCGGCATTCCACGGCATGGCCGCGGATCTGAATGTCCTTCTGCCGGATGCGCAGCTTCTCCCCCGCGGCGACGCGAATCTGCTCCTGGACCAGGTCGATTCCAGTGATCATCTCGGTCACCGGATGCTCGACCTGGATGCGGGTATTCATCTCGATGAAGTAGAACTCGGCATCCTCATAGAGGAATTCGAAGGTACCGGCGCCGCGATAGCCGATCTTGCGGCAGGCGTCGACGCAGCGCTCGCCGATCTTGTCGCGCAGCTTCGCCGGCAGGTCGGGCGCCGGCGCCTCCTCGATGACCTTCTGGTGCCGCCGCTGCAGCGAGCAGTCCCGCTCCCCGAGGTGCACGGCGTTCTTGTGCGCGTCGGCGAGCACCTGGAACTCGATATGGCGCGGGTGTTCGAGGTACCTCTCCAGATAGACGACGGGGTTGGCGAAGGCGGCTTGCGCGTCGTTGCGCGTGGTGTTGACCGCGTTGAGCAGCGCCGCCTCGGTATGCACCACCCGCATGCCGCGGCCGCCGCCGCCGGCGGCGGCTTTGATGATCACCGGGTAGCCCACGTTGCGGGCGATGCGCACGATTTCCTTCGGGTCCTCGGGCAGCGCGCCTTCCGAGCCGGGGACGGTGGGCACCCCGGCCTTGATCATCGCCTGCTTGGCGCTCACCTTGTCGCCCATCAGGCGGATGTTCTCGGGGCGCGGCCCGACGAATACGAAGCCCGAGCGCTCCACTTTCTCGGCAAAATCCGCGTTCTCGGCGAGGAAGCCGTAGCCGGGATGGATCGCCTCGGCATCGGTGACTTCGGCGGCGCTGATGATGGCCGGAATGTTGAGGTAGCTCGCGGTCGCGGGCGCCGGACCGATGCACACCGACTCGTCGGCGAGCTTGACGTACTTCGCCTCGGTGTCGGCCTCGGAGTGGACCACCACGGTGCGGATGCCCATCTCGCGGCAGGCGCGCTGGATGCGCAGCGCGATCTCGCCGCGGTTGGCGATCAGGATCTTTTCAAACATGCATCAGGCGAGGATGAACAGCGGCTGCCCGTACTCGACCGGTTGGCCGTTCTCGACCAGGATCGCCTTCACTACGCCGGAGGCATCGGCCTCGATCTCGTTCATCAGCTTCATCGCCTCGATGATGCAGAGGGTGTCGCCCTCCTTCACCGTCTGCCCGACCTCGATGAATACCTTGGCGTCCGGCGACGCCGACCGATAGAAGGTGCCCACCATCGGCGCCTTGACGAGGTGGCCGCCCTCGCCCGGCGGCGGCTCCGTCGCGGGCGCGCCCGCGGGCGGGGTGGCTACGGGCGGATGCGGCTCCGGGGCGGCGAGCGCGCCGCCCGCCGCCGCAGCCGCGGTCGGACCGGGGACGATGCTCACACCGCCGCCCTTGACGATCTTGACCTTCTCCTCGCCTTCGGTGATCTCGAGCTCGGCGATGCCCGACTCCTGGACCAGATCGATCAGCTTCTTCAGTTTGCGCAGATCCATGATTCCCCCTCACCCCAGGGCCTTGCAGGTTTGCTGATTTTGGCGACTTTTCGCCGCAGAACGCGGCATTTTAACGCAGCAGGGGAGCCAGAATTTGGTCGAGTTCGCCTGGCTTAAGGGCTCCAAGCCTGGTCTTCGCAACCGCGCCCCTGCGGTCCAGAACAACGGTGAAGGGTAGCCCGCCTGACCGATTCCCCAGCTGCTTCATTGTATCGATGATGGTGGGGTCGGCAACCAGCAGGGTGTAGTTCATTTTATATTGTTCTGCGAATTCACCGATCTTGTCAGCACGATCGATGCCGATACCTACAATTTGAAGCGTTCTTTTGCTGTATTGCTGCTGTGCAGCAACAAGAAGGGGGATTTCTTCCCGGCACGGCGCGCACCAAGTCGCCCAAAAATTGCACACTATCACCCTTCCCTGCCATTCGATCAGGCGCCGGCGTTTTCCTGTCAGGTCCACGAAGGAATGGGAGAGCAACTCCGCCGCGCCGGTCTGCGACTGGAGCGCGAATGCGCCGATCAGGGCCCCGGCAGCCGCGGCGCCGAGGCCGATGGCGCCGAGGATCAGCGCCTTACGCCGGTCCGGCAGCATCGCGCAGGAGCGCCCCGACTTCCGCGATGCCGGCCCGATTCATGACCCGGCCGGCCGGCGAGGTCTTGAGGGCGACACGCTCGTCGCGCGGGTCGAATACCGAGAGCCGCAGCGGCGTTCCCTGCCAATCGAGCGACAGCACGCTGACCGCGCGCGCGCGGTCGCCGGTGAAGCGCTGGCCTTCCTGCGTGCGGAAGGCAATATTGCGATCGAGCAGGAAGATCTCGACGTCTTTGGCGCTGTCGGGGAAGAGCTGCAGGTCCACCTCCGCGTAGGGGCCGGCGAGTCCGGTGAGGACCGGGCCAGTGAGGTAGGGGTTGAACTGCTCGAGCGTGCGCATCGCATCCAGGGCCACGCGGCGCAACTCCGCGATGCGCTCGGGGTGTGCCTCGGCCTGGTAGAGCTCGCGGTAGGCGCGCAGCTCGAGTTCGATCTCATCGTTGCCGGGAAGCGCCTGCGCGTCGAGCGCGCCGAGCTGGCGCGCCGCCTTGCGCTTGGCGAGCGCGAAATCGTCGATGCCGTCCTCGGCCATGATGCGCGCGGCCGCCGCAGCGATGCGCGCCCGCGTGCCGGTCTGTCGTGTGCTATTGCGGCTCACGTCCGGGATTCAATCATAGAATCTTCACCCTTCGTCATGGCCGCGCATCTTCACATTCTCGGCATCTGCGGCACGTTCATGGGCGGCATCGCGGCCATCGCCAAGGCGGCGGGCTACCGCGTGACCGGCTGCGACGCCAACGTCTATCCGCCGATGAGCGAGCAGCTTGTCGCGCTCGGCATCGAGCTCACCGAGGGGTTCGACGAAAGCCTGGTCCGGCTGCGCCCGGACCTGTGGGTGGTGGGCAATGTCGTCTCCCGTGGCAACCCGCTGATGGAGGCCATCCTCGACCGGGGCGAGCGCTACGTCTCCGGCCCGCAATGGCTGGCCGAGCAGGTGCTCGCGCGGCGCCACGTGCTGGCGGTCGCCGGGACTCACGGCAAGACGACGGTCGCCACCATGCTCGCCTGGATTCTGGAACGCGCCGGGTGCAATCCCGGGTTCCTGATCGGCGGCGTGCCGCTCGATTTCCCGGTGTCCGCGCGGCACACGGGCTCGCCGCTCTTCGTGATCGAGGCAGACGAGTACGACACGGCCTTCTTCGACAAACGCTCCAAATTCGTGCATTACACCGCCAGGACGGCGATTTTGAACAACATCGAGTTCGATCATGCAGACATCTTCGACGATCTTGCAGCGATCGAGCGTCAATTTCACCACTTCATTCGAACGCTACCTCGCAGCGGCAGAATTGTGGCCAACGGGGGTGACCCGGTAGTAGAGCGAGTACTCACCCAAGGCTGCTGGACCCCGGTTGAGCGCTTCGGAGTGTCTGGAGGCTGGGAGGCGGGCAAGGCGGACGAGCAGGGCGCTTTCGAGGTGTCCTGGCAAGGGCGTCCGGCCGGCCGCCTCCGCTGGCAGCTCACCGGCGCCCACAACCGGCTGAACGCCCTTGCGGCAATCGCGGCAGCGCATCACGCGGGAGTCGAGCCCGCCCAGGCGATCGAATCCCTGGGCGCTTTTTCGGGTGTGCGGCGGCGGATGCAGGTGCGCGGCGAGGCACGCGGCGTCACCCTCTACGACGATTTCGCCCACCACCCGACCGCCATCCGGACGACCATCGAGGGCTTGCGACAGATTGCAGGGCAGGGGCGCATCCTCGCGGTATTCGAACCGCGTTCGAACACGATGAAGCGCGGGGTCATGAAGGAGGCTTTGCCGGGGGCGCTCGCACCGGCCGATCTCTGCTACGTCTACACCGCCGGGCTCGGCTGGGACGCCGCGGCGCTGCTTGCCCCGCTTGGCGCCCGTGCGCGTTGCGTGGACGACCTGGAACACCTCGTCGCGGCGGTGGCCGCCGACTGCCGCCCCGGCGACCACGTCCTCGTCATGTCCAACGGCGGATTCGGCGGCATCCACGAAAAGCTCCTCGCGCGTCTTGCCCGGGAGGCGACCGCCTGATCATTTATCTGCATGGCTTCAACTCCTCGGCCCAGTCCCACAAGGCGCAGTTGCTCGGGCGCTTCATGCGGGAGCAGGGGCTCGGGCGCGACTACGCCTGTCCCGACCTGCCGCCGCTCGCCACGGACGCGATTCGGGAAATCGAAAAGCTGAAGCTCGACCGCAAGACCTGCCTTGTCGGATCCTCGCTCGGCGGCACTTACGCCACCTATCTCGCGGAAAAGCACGGCTGCAGGGCGGTGCTGATCAATCCCGCGATCGACCCGCATGTCGGTCTGCGCGCCTATCTCGGCACGCAGAAGAATCTTCATACCGGCGAGCCCTACGAGCTGACCGAGGCGCACCTGCGGGAATGGCAGGACCTCCATGTGCCGCGCATCACTCCCGGCCGCTACCTGCTCATCGTGGAGACCGGGGACGAGGTGCTCGACTATCGGCGCGCCGTCGAGCGCTACGCCGGCGCCGAGCAGGTGGTGATCGAGGGCGGTGACCACAGCCTGCAAAGCTTCCCGCGGCACCTGCCGCGCATACTCGAGTTCTGCCGTGCAAATTCTCTATGAGGAAGACGGCGACCTGAAGGTCGGGGCGGTGCTCGCCCAGGCGCCGGCTTCGTTCCAGGTCGAGAGCCCGCACGGGCGGCGCTCGAAGGTGAAGGCGGGCGCCGTGCTGCTCAGCTTCGAGCGCCCGGCCGGAGCCGAGCTGCTCGGCGAAGCGGAGAAATACGCCGCCGCGCTCGATACCGAGTTCCTCTGGCAATGCAGCGGCCGGCTCGAGTTCGGCTTCCGGGACCTCGCGCGCGAGTACGTCGGGCGTGAGCCGACCCCGGTGGAGGCGGCCGGCGTGCTGTGGAAGCTGCATTCCGCGCCGGTCTATTTCTACCGTCGCGGGAAAGGGCGCTTTCAGGCTGCGCCGCAGGAGACGCTGAAGCTCGCCCTCGCCGGCATCGCGAAGAAGCGCCTGGTGCAGGAGCAGGTCGCGGCCTGGGCGGCGCAGCTGGCGCGCTTCGCCTGCCCGGCCGAGATCGCCGCCCTGCGCGACGAACTGCTCTACGCGCCCGAGCGCAACAAACCCGAGACCCGGGCCTTCGAGCAGGCCTGCCGCGAGACGGGGCTCGCCCCGGCGCGGCTGTTCGAGCGCTGCGGCCTGCTGCCGGATGCGCACGAGTACCACCTGAATCGCTTCCTTCACGAGTTCTTCCCGCGCGGCACGCGCTTTCCGGCGCACGCGGTGCCGGCGATCTCCGGCGACCTGCCGCTCGCCGAGGCGCAGGCCTTCAGCCTGGATGATGTCGGCACCATCGAGATCGACGACGCCTTTTCGGTGCGGCGCCTGCCGTCCGGGGAAATGCGCATCGGGATCCATATCGCGGCGCCGGCGCTCGCCATCGCGCCCGGCTCGCCGCTGGACGCCATTGCCCGCGAGCGCCTGTCCACTGCCTACATGCCCGGGCGCAAGTTCACCATGCTGCCCGAGGACGTGATCGAGCGTTTCTCGCTCGATCACGGCGGCGAGCGCGCCGCAGTGTCGCTGTATTTCGACATCCTGGAAGGCGAGCAGGGGGTGCGCATGCGGCAAACGCGCCTCGAGCGCGTGCCGATCGTCGCCAACCTGCACCATGCGCAGTACGACGCGCTGAACCAGGCCTTCGAGTCGGGCGGGCGCGTCGGACTCCCGCACGAGGACGATCTGCGCGCGCTGTGGCAGGTGGCGGAGGCGCTGGAGGCAAAGCGCGGCCGGCCAAGCACCGGCGCCGCGACGCTCGACTACAGCTTCAGCGTCGAGGGCGACCGGGTGCGGATCGTGCCCCGCAGGCGCGGGGCGCCGCTCGACAAGCTGGTCTCCGAAATGATGATCCTCGCCAACTCGAGCTGGGGCGAGCTGCTCGCGGAGCGCGATGTGGCGGCCATCTACCGCGTGCAATCCACCGGGAAAGTGCGCCTCAGCGTGCACCCGGAGCCGCATGACCGGCTGGGGGTGTCCTGCTACGCGTGGATGAGCTCGCCGTTGCGCCGCTACGTGGACCTCGTCAACCAGCGGCAGCTCGTCGCGGCGCTCGCCGGGTCGCGGGCGCCGTTCGCGCGCAACTCGGACGACCTGCTTTCGGCGCTGCGCGCCTTCGAGGTGACCTACGCCCGCTACGACGAGCATCAGCGCACAATGGAAGATTACTGGTGCCTGCGCTGGTTGCTGCAGGAGGGGCTGGCGTTCACCGAGGCGGTGGTGTTGCGCGAGAACCTGGTGCGGCTCGAAGGTCTGCCGCTGGTGGCGCGGGTGCCTTCGCTGCCCGAGCTCGGCGTGGGCGCCCGGGTGCGCCTGGAGCTCAAAGGGGTCGACCTGCTGGACCGGTCGGTCGCCTTGCTGTTCCGGGAAAAGTTGAGCGAAAGTGCGGCACTGGCGCAGGACGACTCGGCGGAGGCTAGCTAAAAAGCCTAAAATATGAAAGGCTTGTAGGACTAAGGTGAGACCTTACTTGATCATTAGCGGCCATGACCGGGTGCTGCGCGCCGCGCTGTTGATTTCGATTCTGCTGCACGGCGTGGCGCTTTCGCTGCAATTCAGGCTGCCTGATTCGCTGCGCTGGAAATCTGCCAACACCACGCTGGAAGTGGTCCTGGTGAACGCCAAGTCGCGCGAAATGCCGGCCAGATCCAGCGTTCTCGCGCAGGCGAACCTCGACCGCGGCGGCAATGTCGACGAAGCGCGCCGGGCCACCACGCCGCTTCCCGTCACCGAGCCGCGCAACCCCGGCAGGGACCTCGCCGACGCCCAGCGACGCGTGCGGCAACTCGAAGCGCAGCAGAAGCGGCTCTTGGCGCAGGCGCGCAAGGCGAAGAACCGCGTGCCGGTCGAGGCGCAGCGACCGGCGCCCGCCGAAGAACAGGCGGATCATCCCAGCGGCCGCGACCTCGCCGACATGGCGCTCGCCGCGATGCGGTTGCAGGCGCAGATCGACAAGCAGATCGAGGAATACCAGAAGCGCCCGCGCAAGAAATTCATCGGCGCCAACGCCGCCGAGTACCGCTTCGCCCAGTACGAGGAGGACTGGCGCGTCAAGGTCGAGCGCGTCGGCACGCTGAATTACCCGCCCGAAGCGCGCGGCAAGCTGTACGGCAATCTGCGGCTGACGGTGACCATCCGCCCGGACGGCAGCGTCGAAGCGGTCGAGCTCGACCGGTCCTCGGGTCTCAAGGTGCTCGATCAGGCGGCGTTCAAGATCGTGCGCCTGGCGGCGCGCTATGCGCCGTTCCCGCCCGCGATCCGCCGCGACACCGACCTGCTGGTCATCACCCGCACCTGGTTTTTCGGCCAAGGCGACAAGCTCTGGACCGAGTAGCGGGGCGCCCTAAGCGACCGTTCGGCGGCTAGACGTGCGCGTCGCGGCCATCGCCTGGAGGGGTTTCTGGATCGCGCTCGCCGCGCTCGCCTTCTCCTTCAGCCTCGCGCAGCTGTGGTTCTTTTCGCAGATTCTCTACTGGACGCGATACGAGCCCGGGACGAGCGCTTTCATGGAGCGCAGGCACGAGGCGCTGCGCGTGAAGGATCCCAGGGCGAAGCTGCGCCACCAGTGGGTTCCCTATGAGCGTATCTCGGTGCACCTGAAGCGCGCCGTCGTCGCCGCCGAAGACGCGAAGTTCCTCGACCACGAGGGCTTCGATTGGGAGGCGATCCAGAAGGCGATGGCGAAGAACGAGGAGCGGGGGCGGGTGGTCGCAGGAGCCTCGACCATCAGCCAGCAACTCGCCAAGAACCTGTTTCTCTCGGGCGAGCGCTCCTGGATGAGAAAGGGCGAGGAGGCGCTGCTCACCTGGATGCTGGAGGGCGCGATGTCCAAGCGCCGCATCCTCGAGCTGTACCTGAACTACGCCGAATGGGGCGAGGGGGTGTTCGGCGCCGAGGCCGCCGCGCGCCATCACTTTGGCGTGCCGGCCGCGGCCATCGGGCCGGAACAGGCGGCGTGGCTCGCGGCGATCCTGCCGAGTCCGCGGCGCTATGGGCGCGGCCAGGTCACGCCCTACAGCGCCGGCCGCGCCGCGACCATCGGCGCACGCATGCGAGAGGTGCAGATCCCCTGATACGCTAGGCGCATGCCGGAAGCGCCGACGCGGCTGGAAGTCGAGGGCCTGCAGCAGAACCTGCGCGAGGTTCAGCGGCTGATCGCGGACCAGGCGGCGCCGGGCGAGCTGCGCGCCAGGCTCGATGCGCTGCATCCGGCGGACATCGCTTACGTGCTCGAGGCGCTGCCGCTCGCCGAGCGTCTGGCGGTCTGGGATCTGGTCAAGGCGGACCGCGACGGCGAGATTCTGCTCGAAGTTTCCGATGCGGTGCGCGAGTCCCTCATTGCGAGCATGGACTCGCAGGAGCTGGTGGCTGCGACCGGGACCCTCGAAGCCGACCAGATTGCCGATCTCGCGCCGGACCTGCCCGAGCAGGTGGTCGAGGATGTCATCCGCGCGCTGCCGCAGGAGGAGCGCGAGCAGCTGCGCGCGGCGCTCTCGTATGACGAAGGGTCGGTCGGTGCGCTCATGGACTTCGATCAGATCACGGTGCGCGAGGATGCGACGCTCGAGGCGGCCACCCGCACCCTGCGGGGGCTCGATGAATTGCCGGTGCACACCGACCAGTTCTTCGTGGTGGACCGCGAACAGCGCCTCACCGGCACGCTGCCGCTCGCGCGGCTGATCGTCTCGGACCTCGCGCTCCAGGTGCGCGAAGTGATGGTGCCGGCGGGCGTGACGCTGTATCCCGAGAACCCGGCCGAAGACGCCGCGCAGGCCTTCGAGCGCTACGACCTGGTGTCGGCGCCGGTCGTCGACCACTTCGGGCGGCTGATGGGCCGGCTCACGGTGAACGCAGTGGTGGACCACATCCGCCAGAAGAGCAGCCAGGCCCAGCTTGCCGAGTCCGGTCTGCGCGCCGAGGAAGATATCTTCGCCCCGGTGCTGAACAGCTTCAAGAACCGCTGGTCGTGGCTGGCGATCAACCTGGTCACCGCGTTCATCGCCTCGCGCGTCATCGGCGCCTTCGAGGGCTCGATCGAGAAGCTGGTCGCGCTGGCCGCGCTGATGCCGATCGTCGCCGGCATCGGCGGCAACTCCGGCAACCAGACCAGCACCATGATCGTGCGCGCGCTGGCGCTCGGCCAGATCCAGGAACCGTACTGGCCGAAGCTGATCACGAAGGAGCTCGGCGTGGGGACGCTGAACGGCGTGCTGTGGGGAACGCTGCTCGGCGCGGTGACCTACCTTCTCTACGGCAGCGTGGCGCTGGGCGGCGTGATGGCGCTCGCCATGCTGCTCACGCTGCTGCTTGCCGCCGCCATGGGGGTCGCGATCCCCTACGCGCGGGCGCGCCTGGGACGCGATCCGGCCGCCGGCTCCTCGGTGCTGATCACCGCGTGCACCGACTCCGGGGGATTTTTCATTTTTCTCGGCCTGGCGACGCTGTTCTTGGTTTAAGGCATGATTCTATCCGTGAGCGGCTCAGACGATTTGCTGACCCAAGCGGCGCCAGCCAATGACGCACGGGCGCCGGAAGGCGTCCGTGGCGCAACGGAAGACGACTCGGACGCGTCGGTTCGCACGACCGGGATCTTGCCTTCGCAGGAGTTGGAACACCTAGTCAGGGTGACCAAGGAAATTCGGGGCCTGGAACCGATCCAGGACGACCAATATCAGCCTGCCAGTCTCGACCTCCGGCTGGGGCCGGTCGCGTACCGGGTGCGCGCCAGCTTCCTCCCCGGGAAGGACGCGACGGTAAAAAACAAGCTTGAAGACCTTGCGATGCACGAAATGGATATCACCAACGGCGCGGTGCTGGAGCGCGGTTGCGTGTACATCGTCCCGCTGCTCGAGGGCTTATCGCTGAGAAAGCGCACGTCCGCGATGGGCAATCCCAAGAGTTCCACGGGCCGCCTGGACATTTTTACCCGGCTTATCACTGATTGCGGCACGGAATTCGATCGTGTCCGTGAGGGATACAACGGCCCTCTCTACGCAGAGGTATCACCGCGGACTTTCAGCGTTCTGGTACGTAAAGGATCCAGGTTGAACCAGATTCGTATTCGCCGAGGTAATCCGCCTAGCAGCGATACGGCGATGAGGCGGCTTCTGGATAAGCACCAGGTTGTGGCATCGATCAACGGCAACGATATCCGCGATGGCGTTCCGGTTACGGTGGATGTGCAAGGCGACAAGTCAGGGGGCATCATTGGCTACAAGGCAAGGAGCCATGCCGGGCTCATCGATATCGACAAGGTCCAGCACTACGAGGTGCTGGACTATTGGGAGCCCGTCCACGCGCCTCGTCGCGGCGGATTGGTACTGGACCCGGCGGACTTCTACATTCTGGCGTCAAGGGAAGCCGTGAACGTTCCACCGACGCATGCGGCCGAGATGCTTGCCTTCGATACGTTGATGGGCGACTTTCGGGTTCACTACGCCGGGTTCTTCGATCCCGGTTTCGGTCACCCCGATGCAGGAGGGGAAGGATCGCGGGCTGTTCTCGAAGTCCGATCCTTTGTAGTTCCGTTCGTTATTGAACACGGCCAAATGGTCGGTCGGCTGGCTTATGAGCTTCTCATGGCACCGCCGGCGCGCCTCTACGGCAGTGGCGTGAAGTCGTCATACCAACGCCAGGGAATCGCACTCAGCAAGCATTTCAAGCCGTTCTCTCAATAACCGATGGCGGCGCCATCGCTGCGCGGATCCGCGCCGCCCATCCGCACGCCGTTCCCGGGATCGATCACGATGCCGTGCGCGTGGCCGGCCAGTTCGTTCCAGGCACCCCAGCGGTCCAGCCCGTGGCCGCGGCGCGCCAGCTCCTCGATCGTCTCGCGCGGGAAGCGCGCTTCGATATGCAGGGTGTCACGCGCCTCGCCCAGCGCAAAGCGGCCCGAAAGCCAGCGCGGCGCCTCGACCGCTTCCTGAATGTCGCGGCCGTAGTCGATCATCGAGACGTAGGTCTGTGCGTGAATCTGCGGCTGGCCGTCGGCTCCCATGCAGCCGACGACGGCCCATAGCTTGCGGTTGCGGAACGCGAGCGAGGCGATCAGCGTGTGCATTGGCGTCTTGCCCGGCGCGACGCAATTCGGGTGCGCCGCATCGAGCGAAAAATACGCGCTGCGGTTTTGCAGCACCACGCCGGTATCGCCGGCGACGACGCAGGATCCGAACACGCCATACAGGCTGTTGATCAGAGCGGCCGCGTTGCCCTCCGCATCGACGGCGGCAATGAACACCGTGTCGCCCTTGAGGCTGCCGTAGGAGGGGATCCGGTCCCAGGGCAGCGCCCGCACCGGATCGATCAGCGCGCGCCGCTCGTCCGCGTAGGCCTTGGAGATCAGCCTGTCGATCGGCACCTCGCTGAATCCGGGGTCGGCCAGGTGGCGGTCGCGGTCGTGATAGGCGATCTGCTTGGCCTGCACCATCAGGTGCGCCGCATCGGCGCCAAGGTAAGGCTTCTTGTGCAGCTCGAACGGTTCAAGCAGGTTGAGCATTTCGAGCACGGTGAAGCCCTGCGTCGGCGCCGGCGTCTCGAAAATCGTCACATCGCGATAGCTGCCTTTGATCGGCTCGCCCCAGCGAGCCGTCTGCGACCCGAGGTCGGCGGCGTTGAAGAAGCCGCCGCGTTCCTTCGAGAAGCGCGCCAGCTCGCGCGCGACCTCGCCTTCATAAAACCCGGCGCGCCCGCCCTCAGCCAGCGCCGTCAGCGTGCGTGCCAGGTTGGGATTGGCGAGCTTGCTGCCCGCGCGCGGTGCGCGGCCCTGCGGGAGAAAAATCGCCGCCGACTCCGGATGCAGCGCCAGATCAGGCGCGCTCGCTTCGATCCAGCCGGCGAGCCGCTCGCCGACGGCAAAGCCCTCGCGCGCATAGCCGATGGCGGCGTCGAGATCGCGTTGCAGCGGCAGCCGGCCATACTCGCGGTGCGCTTCGACCCAGCTCGACACCGCGCCGGGGGTGGTCAGCGTCGCAGGCAGAACGCCGCGAAACGGGATCTCGCTGTGGCCTTGCGCGCGAAACCAGGCGGCACTGGCCGATGCTGCCGCGCGCCCGCCGCCGTCGAGATAGCGCACGGCAGCTTTGGCTGCGTCGTAGATCAACCAGAAAGCGTCGCCGCCGACACCGGTCATATGCGGGTACAGCACGGCGAGCGCGCCGCTCGCGGCGATCGCGGCATCGACCGCCGAGCCGCCCGCGCGCAGCGCATCCACGCCCGCCTGCGATGCGAGGGCATGCGGGCAAGCGACCATGCCTGTGGGCGCCCGCGCGACAGGCCGGCCGGTGAAGGTGATCAGCTTAGGCCTTGAATGCCGCTCGCGCGGCGGCGAGCGTCGCTTCAATCTCCGACGCACCGTGCGCTGCGGACACGAATCCCGCTTCGTACGCGGAGGGCGCCAGGTACACACCCTGCGTGAGCATCGCGTGAAAGAATTTGTTGAAGCGATCCTTGTCGCACTGCATCACTTCGGCAAAACTCGTCGGCGGCGACGCGCGGAAATACAACCCGAACATGCTGCCGATCGACTGCGCGGAAAAGGCGACTTTCGCTTTTCGGGCTTCTTCGATCAGGCCTTGAATCAGCGATTGCGTCGTTTTTTCTATTTTCGATTGAAAATCCTTTTCCTCGACAAGCCGCAATGTCGCCAGTCCCGCGGCGACGGCGACGGGATTGCCGGAGAGCGTGCCGGCCTGGTACACGGGCCCCAGGGGCGCGAGTTTCTGCATGATCTCGCGCCGGCCGCCGAGCGCGCCGACCGGCAGGCCGCCGCCGATCACCTTGCCGAGCGTGGTGAGGTCGGGGCGGATGCCGAAGCGCGCCTGGGCGCCGCCGAGTGCGACGCGAAAGCCGGTCATCACCTCGTCGAAGATCAGCAGCGCGCCGTGGCGCGTGCATTGCTCGCGCAGCGCCTCGAGGAAGCCGGGGGAGGGGAGAACCAGGTTCATGTTGCCCGCGACGGGTTCGACGATAACCCCGGCAATTTCTTTGCCTTTCGAAGAAAATAATTTCTGAAACTGCGAAATATCGTTGTAATCGAGCACCACCGTCTGCGCGGCAACCTCGGCGGGAACGCCGGCTGAACTGGGGTTGCCCAGCGTCAACGCGCCCGATCCCGCCTTCACCAGCAGGGCGTCGGCGTGGCCGTGGTAGCAGCCCTCGAACTTGACGATCAGGTTGCGGCCGGTGAAGCCGCGCGCAAGGCGGATCGCGGTCATGGTGGCCTCGGTACCCGAGGACACCAGCCGCACCATTTCAAGCGACGGCACCAGCCGGCACAACCGCTCGGCCAGCGCCAGTTCGGCCGCGGTCGGCGCGCCGAATGACAGGGCGCGCGCGGCGGCCTCGCGGACCGCCTCGACCACGGCGGGATGCGTGTGGCCGACGACCATCGGTCCCCAGGAGCCGACGTAGTCGATGTAGCGGCGGCCATCCGCGTCCCACAGATGCGCGCCCGCGGCGCGCTCGAAAAACAACGGCGTGCCGCCCACCGCGCGGAACGCCCGCACCGGCGAATTCACGCCGCCGGGAATGACGCGCTGCGAGCGCTCGAAGAGTTCATCGCTTTTCATTGGAACAGCTTGCCGTACTGCAGGGCTCTGCGTCGAATATCGGTCGCGTCGAAAAGGTCCGAAACGACCGCCAGGAGACCGGCGCCCGCTGCGATCACCGCCGGCGCATTTTCCAGCGTGATACCGCCGATCGCCGCAAGCGGCACCTTCAGGGATTTCGCCTCTTCGAACAGTCCGAGGGGAGCGCGCACCGCCCCGGGCTTGGTCGGCGAGGCGAAAACGCTGCCAAATGCAACGTAGTCGGCGCCGGCCTGCACGGCGGCGCGCGCCGCCTCGAGATCGTCGTAGCAAGAAGCCCCCAGGATCTTGCCTTTCATTTTCCTTCTCGCAATGGCCAGATCGCCGTCATCGCGCCCGAGATGCACGCCTTGCGCGCCGATCTCCAGCGCGAGATCGACGTCGTCGTTCACGATCAGGGGCACATGGTAGCGGCGTGCCAGCGCGGCGAGCGCCTGCGCCTCCGACAGGCGAGCGGCCTTGTTGCGGTACTGCAGCAGCGACACACCGCCTTCAAGGGCCGCGCGCACCTTCTCAATCAGGCCGGGACCTTCCGGCGTGATCGCGTACAAGCCGCGCAGCTTCATCGTGCGAACAGCCGGTTGGGGATGAACTGGCCGGCACCGGCGCGAAAGCCGCCAGCGAGCGCCTTCCAGGTGTACTCCTGCGCCAGCCTTACCGCCTCTTGCACCTGCGCGCCTTTTGCCATCGAGGCGGCAATCGCCGAGGCGAGCGTGCAGCCGGAGCCGTGGTAGCTGCCGGGCAGGCGCTGCCAGCGGTCTTCGCGCGCGACGCCGCCGGCGTCGTACAGCGTGTTGATGACTTGCGCAGTGTCCGCGTGGCTGCCGGTGACAAGGACGAAGCGGCAGCCGAGCTCGAGCAGCCGCCGCGCGCCGCCGAGTCGCTGCGCCTCGATACTGTTCGGGGTCGCCACGGTGGCGAGCGGCAACAATTTTTCCGTCATCGCCAGCAGGACGGCGTCGCTCGCGAGGGCATCTCCCCGCCCGGAGGCGAGCACCGGGTCCACCACCAGCGGCACCTCCGGGTACTCGGCAAGCAGCGCCGCGATCGCGCGTACGTTTTCGGGCGACGCGAGCACTCCGGTCTTGAAGGCGGCCACCGGGATGTCGGCGAGCACGCAGCGAGCCTGCTCCGCGACCAGGCTTGCCTCGACGGCGCGCATGCCCGAGACGCCGCTGGTGTTCTGCACCGTGAGCGCGGTCACCACCGAGACCGCATGGCAGCCCAAGGCCGCGATCGCCAGGATATCGGCCTGCAGCCCGGCACCCCCCGTGGGATCCGAAGCCGCGAACGTGAGGACGACCGGAGGCGGGGACGACATGCGTTAAACTCCGGTGCCATTTTACTCACCCGCCCCGATGACCGAGAGCCAAGTTCAATTCAAGACCTGGATGTGCCTGATTTGCGGTTTCGTCTATGACGAAGCGGAGGGGCTGCCCGACGAGGGCATCGCGCCCGGCACGCGCTGGGAGCAGGTGCCGATGAACTGGACCTGCCCCGAATGCGGTGCGCGCAAGGACGATTTCGAGATGGTCGAGATATAAAGCGGTAGAATATCGAGTGGGCGCATGTCCTCGATCAATCTGACGCATCACTTCCTGATCGCCATGCCCAACATGGCGGATCCGCACTTCTCTAGGACCCTGACTTACATCTGCGAGCACAACGACCAGGGCGCGCTCGGCCTGGTCGTCAACCGCCCGATCGACATGACGCTGCAGTCGCTATTCGAGCGCCTGTCGCTGAAGCTGCCCGACGCCGAGCTCGGCGGCGCGCCGATCTTCTTCGGCGGCCCGGTGCAGACCGAGCGCGGTTTCGTGCTGCACGCGCCCGCGGGCAACTGGCAGTCGACGCTGCGCGTGGGCGAGGCCATCGGGCTTACCACGTCGAAGGACATCCTCGAGGCGGTGGGCCGCGGCGACGGGCCGAAGCGGATCCTGGTGACGCTGGGCTACGCCGGCTGGTCGGCCGGGCAGCTCGAGCACGAGCTTTCGCAGAACGCCTGGCTTACCGTGGAAGCGCGCGACGGCATCATCTTCGAGACGCCCGCCGAAGAGCGCCTGCCGGCGGCGATGGAGCTCCTCGGCATCGACTTCGCGACGCTGCAGGACGTGGCGGGACATGCCTGAGCGGGCCGCCGGCACCGCCAAGCGCTCCGCGCGCACCGTTCTCGCCTTCGATTTCGGACAAAAGCGCATCGGCGTCGCGGTCGGCGAGCCGGAACTGCGCACCGCGCATCCGCTGCCTGCAGTTTTTCGTTTTGATGAAATTCAACCCTTGATCGCGCAATGGCAGCCGGCGGCGTTGGTCGTCGGCCTGCCTACCTCGGTGCAGGGTGAGGCGCACAAGATGACCCGTCAGGCCGAAGACTTCGCGCGGCGCCTGGAAAAGCGCTTCAAGCTGCCGGTGGCGCGCGTCGACGAGCGCTACACCTCGGTGGAGGCCGAGTCGCGCCTGAAGGGCCTGAAGAAGAAGGCGGTCGACTCCGTGGCGGCGCAATTGATCCTGGAGCAGTACTTCGATGAAGCTGCGTGATGAAATTACCTGAGGCCGAAAAGCTCTGCGAGCAGCTCGCGGCCGAGCTCAAGCCACACGTCGGTCCGAAGAGCGCGATGGTGGGCCTCTATACCGGGGGAGTCTGGCTGGCCGAGCGCCTTCACAAGCTGCTGGGCATGAAGACGCCCCTGGGGTTGATGGATATCGCCTTCTACCGCGACGACTATGCCGCGCGCGGCCTGCACCACGATCCCAAGCGCACCAAGATCCCGTTCGACGTCAACGGTGCCGAGCTGCTGTTGGTCGACGACGTCCTCTACAGCGGGCGTACGGTGCGCGCGGCGATGAACGAGCTGTTCGACTACGGGCGCCCGGCAAGCATCCGGCTGGTGGTGCTCGCCGACCGCGGCGGCCGGCAGCTGCCGATCTGCGCCCAGCACTGCGGCGCGAAAGTGCAGGTACCCGACGGCATGCGGCTGCGGCTCAAGCGCATCGCGGACGGGGCATTGCGACTCGAGCTTGAAGATGCAGCGTAACCCGCAGCTCAACGCGAACGGCGAGCTGCAGCACCTGCTGTCGATCGAGGGGCTGCCGCGCGAGCTGCTGCTGCAGATCCTCGACACCGCCGAATCCTTCGTCGGCGTCACCGAGCGCGAGGTGAAGAAAGTGCCGCTGCTGCGCGGCAAGAGCGTGTTCAACCTGTTCTTCGAGCCCTCGACGCGCACCCGCACCACTTTCGAGATCGCCGCCAAGCGGCTCTCCGCCGACGTCATCAACCTGAACATCGCGCTGTCCTCGCAGAGCAAGGGCGAGTCGCTGCTCGACACGGTGGCCAACCTCTCGGCGATGCACGCCGACATCTTCGTGGTGCGCCACAACTCCTCCGGCGCGCCGTTCCTGATCGCACGGCACGTAAAGCCGCACGAGCACGTGGTGAACGCGGGCGACGGCCGCCACGCGCACCCGACCCAGGGCCTGCTGGACCTCTTCACCATCCGCCACTACAAGAAGGACTTCACGCGCCTGACGGTGGCCATCGTCGGCGACGTGCTGCATTCGCGCGTCGCGCGCTCGCTGATCCACGGTCTCACCACGCTCGGCGCGCCGGAAGTCCGTGTCATCGGCCCGCAGACGCTGCTGCCCGCGGGCGTGGAATCGCTGGGCGTGCGCGTGTTCCACGACATGCGCAGCGGGCTGAAGGATTGCGACGTGGTGGTGATGCTGCGCCTGCAGAACGAAAGAATGCGCGGCGCGCTGCTGCCCTCGGCGCAGGAGTTCTTCAAGAACTACGGCCTGACGCTCGACAAACTTTCGGTGGCGAAGCCGGAGGCCATCGTGATGCACCCGGGACCCATGAACCGCGGCGTCGAGATCGACTCGTCGGTGGCCGACGGCCCGCACTCGGTGATCCTGCCGCAGGTCACCTTCGGCATCGCGGTGCGCATGGCGGTGATGAGCATCGTGGCTGGAAACTAGGTGACAGGCGGATGAACCTGCACATCAAGGGTGGGCGCGTGATCGACCCGGCAAGCGGCCGGGATGCGGTCGGAGATGTTTTCATTTCCGACGGGAAGATGGTTGAAGCATTGAAAGGCAACGCAGAAAAAACCATTGACGCGAGAGGCCTGGTGGTCTGCCCCGGGTTCATCGATCTTGCGGCCCGGCTGCGCGAACCGGGCGGCGAATACAAGGCGACGCTGGAATCCGAGATGGACGCGGCCGTATCCGGCGGGGTGACGAGCCTCGCCTGTCCGCCGGACACCGATCCGCCGCTCGACGAGCCGGGGCTGGTCGACATGCTGCGCCGGCGCGCCAAGGCGCTCGCGCGCGCCCGCGTCTATCCGGTCGGCGCCCTGACGCTGAAGCTCAAGGGCGAAAACCTCACCGAGATGTCGCTGCTGGCCGAGGCGGGCTGCGTGGCCTTTTCGCAGGCGAACGTGCCGCTCGCGGACAACCAGGTACTGTGGCGCGCCCTGCAATACGCGGCGACCTTCGGCTTCCCGGTATGGCTGCACGCCGAAGACGCCTCGCTCGCGAGGGGCGGTGTGGCGCACGACGGCGAGGTCGCCACGCGCCTCGGCCTGCCCGGCATTCCGCCGTTCGCCGAGACCATCGCCATCTGCGTGATCCTCGAGCTGGTGCGCGCCACGCGCGCGCGCGTGCACCTGTGTCGCCTTTCCACCGCGGGCGGCGTGGAGCTGGTGCGCGCCGCGAAGCGCGAGGGGCTGCCGGTGAGCTGCGACGTGGGGATCCACCACGTCCACCTCTCGGACATGGATCTGGGCTACTTCGACTCGAATTGCCGCCTGGTGCCTCCGCTCAGGAGTCAGCGCGACCGCGACGCGCTGGCGCGCGGGCTGGCCGAGGGCGTGGTCGACTGCGCCTGCTCGGACCACACGCCGGTGGACGAGGACGGCAAGCACCTGCCTTTCGCAGAAGCCGAGCCCGGCGCGACAGGGCTCGAGCTGCTGCTGCCGCTCACCTTGAAGTGGGGCGCGGCGGCGAAACTGCCGCTTGCCGTGACGCTCGCCCGCATCACCTCCGACCCGGCCCGCATCCTCGGCGTCGCTTCGGGGCGGCTCGCCCCGGGCGCCCCGGGCGACGTCGCCGTGTTCGACCCGGCGGCCGCGCTGCGCGTCGTGCCCGAGGCGCTGAACAGCCAGGGCAAGAACACGCCCTTCATCGGGTACGAGCTCGCGGGGCGCGTGCGCTACACGGTGGTTGCCGGCAACGTGGTGTATGAAGGTTGAAATGCCGCGGATGAAGCGCGCGGCGCTTTTTCTGCTTGCAGTCGTTGTTGCCGGATGCGGATCGTCGCCACGCAAAGATGATCGGCCGGGGCCGACGTCGCAGAAGGGCGGCTACTACATGGACGACGGGCCGGGCAATCGGACCCCGGCCAACCTGGAAGCCATTCCCGACGCGGTGCCGCGCAACGAGCCGCTCAACCGCTATGCCAATCGGCCGTACAAGCAGTTCGACAGGGAATACGTGCCGCTGACCTCCGTGCAGCCGTTCCGCCAGCGCGGCCTGGCGAGCTGGTACGGCAAGCGCTATCACGGTCAGAAGACCTCGGTCGGCGAAATCTACGACATGTACGCCATGACTGCCGCGCATCCCACGCTGCCCATCCCCAGCTACGCGCGCGTCACGCACGTGCGCAACGGCAAGAGCGTCGTCGTGCGCATCAACGACCGCGGACCGTTCCTCGGCGGACGCATCATCGATCTTTCCTACGCCGCCGCCTACCGGCTCGGCTACATCCAGGCGGGCAGCGCCGAGGTGGAGGTGGAAGCGGTCATTCCCGGACAAGCCCCTCCGCTCCGGCAGGCGCAGCAAGCCGACAGCAAGGGCGTCTATGTGCAGCTCGGAGCATTTTCATCGCGGGACAACGCCGAGTCGTTGCGCGCGCGCCTCGCGCGCGAGTTGGACTCGCTGAAGGAAAGCGCGCAGGTCCTGATGAGCGGCAACCTGTGGCGGCTGCAGGTCGGGCCCTATCCCTCGCAGGAAGACGCGCGCCCGATTGCCGAGCGGATCGAACGGCTGCTCGACCTCAAGGCGCTGCTCATCGTTCGCTAGATGCGATTGCCTGTCGTGATCCTGTGCCTGCTTTGCGGCGCCGCGCTCGCGGCCGCGCCGCAGCCGCCCCCGCTGGTGGCCAAGTCCTGGATCGTCGCCGACCTGTCGAGCGGCCAGGTGCTCGCCTCGCACAAGCCCGACGAGCGATTCGAGCCCGCGTCGCTCACCAAGCTGATGACGGCCTACCTGGTGTTCGCCGCGCTGCGCGACAGGAAGCTCACGAGCGGCCAGGCGGTGAACGTGTCGGAGCGCGCCTGGCGCGCGCCGGGGTCGAAGATGTTCATCGAGCCGCGCCGGCCGGTGAGCGTCGAGGAGTTGGTCCGCGGCATGGTGGTGCAGTCCGGCAACGACGCCTGCATCGCGCTCGCCGAGGCGGCGGCGGGCACCGAGGAGGCGTTCGTGCAGAGGATGAACCGCGAGGCCGCGCGGCTCGGCATGAAGAATTCGCGCTTCATGAACGCTACCGGCCTGCCGCACCCGCAGCACTACAGCACGGCGCAGGACCTGCATCTGCTCGCCTCCGCGCTGATCCGCGATTTCCCGACCGAGTACGCGCGGTACTACTCGCAGAAGGAATACCGCTACAACAACGTCAGCCAGTACAACCGCAATCGCCTGTTGTGGCTCGATCCGAGCGTGGACGGCGTAAAGACGGGCTATACCGAGTCGGCGGGCTACTGCCTGGTCGCCTCCTCGCGCCGCGGCGGCAGGCGCCTGATGTCGGTGCTGCTTGGCGCGACTTCCGAATCCGCGCGCACCCAGGAATCGCAGAAGCTGCTCAACTGGGGTTTCCGGTTCTTCGACAACGTGAAGCTGTACGGCGCCGCAGAGGCGATGAAATCGCTCGAAGTGTGGAAGGGCGCCGCGCCCGCGGTGAAGATCGGTCTCGCCGAGGACCTGTTCGTCACCGTGCCCAAAGGGGAAGCCGACCGCGTCAAGGCGGAACTGGTATCGCTGCAGCCGCTCGTCGCGCCGCTTGCCAGGGGCCAGCGCGTCGGGGCGCTGCGCCTGACGTTCGAGGGCAGGCCCTACGGCGAGCACCCGGTGGTCGCGCTCGAGCCGGTGGCGGCGGCGGGTTTCCTCGGCCGCGCCTGGGATACACTGCGGCTGTGGGCGAGGTAATGGTTTTTCTCAACGGAAAATATCTGCCGGCCGGCGACGCCAAGGTCTCGGTGCTCGACCGCGGCTTCATCTTCGGCGACGGCGTCTACGAGCTGGTCCCGGTTTACTCGCGCGTGCCGTTCCGGCTTGGCGAGCACCTGGAGCGGCTCGAGCGCAGCCTCGCAGCAGTCGCGATCCGCAACCCGTATTCGCGCGAGCAATGGCGCGGAATCATTTTCCGCCTCATCGATCAACAGCCCTTCGACGACCAGGGGGTCTATTTCCAGGTGACCCGCGGCGTGGCGAAGCGCGACCACGCGTTCCCGAAGAACGTGGAGCCGACCGTGTTCATGATGTCGAACCCGCTCGTCAATCCGCCCGCCGAGCAGGTCGAGCGCGGCGGCGCCGCGGTGAGCGCGCAGGACAACCGCTGGCTGCGCTGCGACATCAAGTCGATCTCGCTCGTCGGCAACGTGCTGCTGCGGCAGCTTTCGTCCGAGGCCGGCGCGGCCGAGACCATCCTGTTCCGCGACGGCAAGCTCACCGAGGCTTCCGCGTCCAACGTGTTCATCGTCAGGCGCGGCGTCATCCAGTCGCCGCCCAAGAGCTCGCTGATCCTTGCGGGCATCACCTACGACGTGGTGGCGGAACTCGCAGCCGCCAATAGCCTGCCTCTGGAATTCAAGGAAATAACTGAAATGGAAGTACGCACGGCCGACGAAATCTGGGTGACCTCATCGTCCAGGGAAGTGTTCGCCATCGTGTCGCTCGACGGCGCGAAAATCGGCGACGGCCGGCCCGGCCCGGTATTCCGCCGCATGCACCAGCTGTACCAGGAGTTCAAGCAGAAGGTGATGCGTGCGGGGAAGCGCGAGGCAGTCTCTGTCTGAGTCGTTGCTCGCCTACCCCTGCGACTTTCCGATCAAGATCATGGGCAGGAGAGAGAGCGGCTTCGCCCAGACGGTGACCGCCATCGTACGCAGGCACGCACCCGACTTCGATCCGGCCACGGTCGAGATGCGACCCAGCCGGCAGGGCAAGTACCTCAGCGTGACCTGCGTGGTCCGCGCCACCTCGCGCGAGCAGCTCGACACGCTGTACCAGGAACTCTGCGACCATCCTTCGGTGGTGATGGTGCTATGACCCTGGTCGAGGACATCGTCGTCAGGCGGCTTGGAAGCGTGGACTACGTTTCTTCTCTTGAAAAAATGCGTACTTTTACCGCCGCACGCGACGCAGCGACCCCGGATGAGCTCTGGCTGCTCGAGCACCCGCCGGTGTACACGCTGGGCCAGGCGGCGAGCGTTCCCGCCGTGGCGAACGGCATCCCGCTGGTGCAGTCCGACCGCGGCGGCGAGATCACCTACCATGGGCCCGGACAGGCGGTGATCTATACGCTGGTGGACCTTGCCCGCCGCGGCATCAAGGTGAAAGAGTTCGTGCGGCTCCTGGAGCAGTCGGTGATCGACCTCCTCGAGGGCCGCGGCGCGCGCAAGCCCGGCGCGCCGGGCGTCTACGTCGGCGGCGCCAAGGTCGCGGCCCTCGGCATCCGGGTGCGCCGCGGCCGGGCCTACCACGGCCTCGCGCTGAACGTGGACATGGACCTCTCGCCCTTCGCCGCCATCGATCCCTGCGGCTACCCTGGCCTTGCCGTGACCCAGATGAAAGATTTGGGTTTTACAGAATCAACCGCTGTTCTCGGAAAAAGGCTGGCGGATATTCTTTTGAAGAGCATTGGCGATGCGTGAAGCGGGTGTCAAGGAGAGAGACCAGCTCAAGACGATAAGAATCGTCCCGCGCGCGCCGCTCGCCAAGCCTTCCTGGATCCGGGTGCGCGCGGCGAGCCCGAACTCGCGCTTCCACGAGATCAAGCAGATCCTGCGCGAGCAGAAGCTGCACACGGTATGCGAGGAGGCCTCGTGCCCGAACATCGCCGAGTGCTTCGGCAAGGGCACCGCGACCTTCATGATCCTCGGCGACATCTGCACGCGGCGCTGCCCGTTCTGCGACGTGGCGCACGGCCGGCCGCTCGCGCCGGACGCGGAGGAGCCGCGGCATCTGGCGGAAACGATTTTCAATTTGAATCTTTCTTATGTCGTCATTACCAGCGTCGATCGCGACGACCTGAAAGACGGGGGCGCGCAGCACTTCGTGGACTGTATTTCTGAAATACGCAAAACCTCCCCATCGACGACGATTGAAACTCTTGTCCCGGATTTCCGCGGCCGGATGGAGCACGCTCTCGAAATCCTCCTTGCCGCGCCGCCGGACGTGATGAACCACAACCTTGAGACCGTGCCGCGGCTCTACAAGCAGGCGCGCCCGGGTGGCGACTATGCCCATTCTTTGCTTTTACTAAAAAAATTTAAAAATGAAAATACAAATGCGCCAACCAAGTCCGGCCTGATGGTCGGCCTGGGCGAAACCGACGAGGAGATCCTCGCCGTGATGCGCGACCTGCGCGCTCACGACGTGGACATGCTCACCATCGGCCAGTACCTGCAGCCTTCTCCGCATCATCTGCCGGTCGAGCGCTACGTCGATCCTGCGATTTTCAAAGAATATGAACTACAGGCGGGGAAAATGGGTTTTCGCCACGCCGCCATAGGCCCGCTTGTCCGTTCCTCCTACCACGCCGACCAGCAGGCGCACGAGGCGGGAATCGGGTGAGAAGCCTTTCCTTAACAATACTTCTGTTTTTTTCGTGCTCCGCAGCGGCGCAGCTCGACCAGATCACCGACAAGGAAGCGATCGCCGGCCTCAGGGCCGCGTTGCAGAAGGGCTCGCAGGCCGCCGTCGGCGCGCTTGGCCGCACCGACGGCTTCCTCCGCAATCCCCGCGTACGCATTCCGCTGCCCGAATCCGCGCAGCGCGCGGAGAGGCTGATGCGCCGCATGGGCATGGGCAAACATGCCGATGAACTGATTGTCACCATGAACCGCGCGGCCGAGGCGGCGGTGCCCGAGGCGAAGCAGCTGATGGTCGATGCGGTGAGGAAAATGACGGTGCAGGACGCGAAAGGCATCCTCACCGGCGGCGATACCGCCGGCACCGACTACTTCAAGCGCGCGACCAGCAGGCAACTCCACGACCGCTTCCTGCCGATCGTGAAGCAGGCCACCGCCAAGGTCGGCGTGGCGCAGAAGTACAATGAATATGCGCAGAAGGGCGCCTCGCTGGGGGTGGTGAAGAAGGAGGACGCCGACCTCGACGGGTACGTGACGCAAAAGGCGCTCGACGGCCTCTACCTGATGGTCGCCGAGGAAGAAAAGAAAATCCGCAAGGACCCGGTCGGCACCGGCGCCGCGATCATCAAAAAGGTGTTCGGCGCATTGCAAAAATAGGGCCCAGGCCTCGTGATCGCCAAGCTCGTCCTCAGGAACCCGCGCCTGCCGCGAAGCGGTTTGCGCGGCAGAGCGCGCAGGCGGTCCTGCAGCATAATTCAGCCGAGGGTTTCTTGAACCACGCTAACCCGGGTGCGAGGATAGTCATAACAGGCCGCGCCGCCTCTGGCATGATTGAGGCTGCGATTAATCCCATAGGAGGGGGTACCCGATGAATCCGCATCGCCGCATTGTTTCCTTTGCCGTCGCCGCCGCCTGCGCCGCGCTGTCCTCTGGCGCGGCCGCGCAACAGATCACGCTGAAGCTGCACCACCTGCTGCCGCCCCAGGCGCCCGCGCACACGCAGATGCTCGCGCCCTGGGCGCGGGACGTCGAGAAGGCCGCCGGCGGCAAGGTGAAGATCGAGCTCTACCCCGCCATGGCGCTCGGCGGCAAGCCCCCCGAGCTCATCAACCAGGTGCGCGACGGCGTGGTGGACATCATCTGGACGGTGAACGGCTACACGCCGAGCCTGTTCCCGCGCTCGGAAGTGTTCGAGCTG
>Ga0209640_10000433_pt1 | contig 32035 bp, 50 predicted proteins | sample RifCSP10_1_FD_184018 | JGI IMG/M metagenome (GOLD analysis project Ga0209640, IMG submission 184018) | Soil microbial communities from Rifle, Colorado - Rifle CSP2_sed 10_1 (SPAdes) (version 2) | ecosystem: Environmental > Terrestrial > Deep subsurface > Rock core/Sediment | place: Rifle... | reverse complement strand
CTGGGCGACGATCCACCGGCGCCGCCACCCGGCGACGAGGCAGTGATCGTCGCGGATCCTGGTGCGATACCTGTGACCAGGCCGGTCTGCGAGACGGCGGCGATGGAGTTATTGCTCGACGCCCAGACTATCGTCCGCCCGGTCAGCTCCGCGCTGCCGGCGTCGCGCGCCGTCGCAGTGAGCTGCAGCGTCTTCTTCTCTTCCACGCTGGCGGGATCGGGCGTCACGGTGATGGTCGCTATCGGCACCTGGCTCACCGTGACGGTCGAGCTGCCTGAGACCCCGTCGACTGTGGCTGTGATGGTGGCACTCCCGGTCGCCACTCCTGTGACCAGCCCCGATGCGTTCACCGATGCGGCAGCGGCATTGCTGGAGCTCCAGGTCACCGTCCGGTCGGTGAGCACTGTGTTCGAGCCATCGCGGGCAGTGGCGTTGAGTTGGACGGTCTGGCCGACAATGATCGAAGGGGCGCCGGGATCCACGGCGACCGAAGCCACCGGCACATTGCCCACGGTGATTTTTCCAGATGGGGTGACTGATTTATTAACCGCTAATACTACTTACTATGTGGTTTCAACAGGGGCATCTACTTTTAATTTAGCTTTAACATTAGCTGATGCTTTAATTCCTACCGTATTTGAAGTGACAGTAGCAGGTACGCAGCCCAATACAATTATTAATACTACCAACGTTATTACTTTATCCACCGCGCAATCGCCAGTCTGGGCGGCAGGAACTCCGGTGCAATTTTATAATACGGGAGGAGCGTTACCGACAGGTTTATCCGCCAATACAATTTATTATGTAACGGCAACCAGCTTAACTACTACCACCATTACGGTGAGTGATAATTTAACTGATGCTATTGCTGGATATTTTGTACCAATTTTATCAGCAGGTAGTGGTACGCATATGTTGACGACTGCTTTAGGGGTTTATACAGGTAGCAGTTATACCACCGACACCCCTTATCATTTCCATACTCAAAATAGTGGTACCAATTATACCCTTGGTGGTGGGAATGTAGTAGATGCGGCTGGCGGCCTATCTATTGACAACGACGATACTTTGACGACGGTTCAGACAGGAATTGAAAAAGTATCTTTAATGCAGCCGACTATATTTATGAATTTATTTGTGAAACTATAGGAAAATTTTTATGACTAATCCAATTCAAATCCCATCCTTAGATCCTCTCCAAAAAAATGGTCCCCAACGCATTTTGTCTGGAGTAGCCAGAACCTTCACGCCAGTTTTAGACGTTGATTATGGTGAATATATGACGTGGTTATATTTAGGAACAAGTGGTAATGTATCTTATGTGAAATGGGACGGCACTACCCAAGTACTTTTGAATTTAGTGGCTGGTGTTTTTCATCCTATATTTTCGCTAAGAATAAATACCAGCGGTACTACAGCGACCAATATTGTAGTGGGAAGTTAAAATTAAAAATTTAAAATTTAATGGAGAAAAAAATGGGTATTACATCTCATGAAACTTTTATCTTAAAGCCAGCTTTGACCCCAGTTAAGGTAGTGGCCACTATTAATCAGAGCGGCACTTATTTAAATGGTCCCTCCAATAATGGAGTAGAGGCTACTTTTACGTATGCGACCGGTGCTTTAACAATTGACGGCGAGTCCGTATTAGTAAATGACCGTGTATTATTTCAAGCCCAAACTAATGCCAACGAAAATGGAATTTATACATGCACGCAAGAAGGAGCCACCGGAGTGGCTGCGATCTTGCAAAGATCGAGTGATTTTCAAAATATTGGTCAATTATTTGAAGGTCAAACTATTTCTGTAAGTAGAGGCACTAATAATGCGGGAGCAATTTTTGTAGTTCAAGGACCAATCCCAGCCTTATTTGGAATTAGCAATTTAGTATTGAATTCTACGCTTGCTACGCCGTCGACTATTACTGACAGCACATCCTCGGCTACTCCCGGTACGGTTAGGGCTTTTTATTCTAAGATCACCGGTTCTGCTACCACCATGACAAGCGGTAATTTGGTTGGGGTACGTGGTGAGGTAACTCTAGTTGGAGCATCCGGGGGTTTCCTTTATGGTGTGCAAGGAAAAATTATCCCTACTGGTACATTATCCGGTTCATCCTGGACAGCCCCTGTATTTGCTCAATTTGATATAAGTGCTGCTACTATTAATGCAGGCCAAACTGCCCCAGTTTGGGCAGACTACGGAGCTACTGGAGGAACTCTCACAAATGTGACGGGCATGCGAATGTTTGCAGGTACAAATACCATTGCTTCGTTAACATTGAATTCCATGATTTATTTATATGGAAAAGCCACTAATTTATTTGAGCTTTCTGGAAGTGCTTCGACCTATATTACTACGGCAGCCGGTACCACAATTGGCGGAACGCTGCAAAAAATAGCATTTACCATTGACGGAGTGACTTATTATCTTCTGGCGGGAACGACTATTAGCTAGGAAAATAATATGTTTATTTATGGTGGTCTCGTTACTATTCTCAATTATGGGAATTACTACATTGGAACTGATCCCATTGGAGGGGGCGTCATGCTCTATCAAGATGGAAGTTCAATGTTGTATCAGGATGGTACCACCATGGTTTATCAATAGAGGGGTTAGTTATGGCTTTTAACTGGGAACAACTCTATGGCGCAAATCCTACCACCATATTTGAAGCCTCGGATATTTTATGTTTAGCGCGTTCTCCATATGCCCCGGGAGATAATTACGGATTTTTATATTCTTCATTAATTCCCCTGACTACAGCTGGAGATTTATTTGCTTGGGACTCTACTTTTAATGCGACACGTCTTCCAGTTGGCGATACGGGAACTTTTTTAACAGCGGACTCATCAGAAACAATTGGTCTTTCTTACACGACTGATTTATTTTGGAATAAAACTCTAAGTTATTTAGGAGTTGGTACTACCTCACCTGAGGCGCCTATTCATATTTTAGGAAATGTGGACGACATTCAATTATTAGCAAGCGATACCGATACTGGAAATAAAGCATTTCGCATAGCATCTCTCCATTATGATAACCCAGAGTTGCCATTTGTCTGGGGATTTGCTTCGTGTCTGTCCGGTTCTAATACCTTAAATTTAGGAGGAGGAACAGGTTATGGAAATGCAGCCACGGCGGTAGACGTATGGTGCGCAGGCAATTCTACTACGCCTACAGGAACTCAAATTGCTACATTCACTATTAACGGCATGAATATATTAAATGGCGGGTTAGCCGTTGGATATTCGAGCGCTCCGATTGCTGGGATTATAGGAGTGGGGGATGAAAATTTTCATTTGGATTTTGATGGAGGAGTAGAACCAGGTCTTACATTCGACGCGGACACTTATATCAGCTATAACCGTTCCAATACTCTTTATACTTTTCGAATTGACGGGGATAACTACATTCTCATTGATCCAACTGACGGCGCTGTTTTTGGAATTCAAGGCGTACAAATAGGTGCACCTTTGGGTGGTAATAAAGGAGTTGGGACTCTCAATGTTCAAAATGGAATTTACCAGGATGATGTTCCTGTTTTATTAGAATCAGATTTAGTTCCCTTTACTCCCACCATGTCCGATAACAGCGGAAATAATTTTACGCTCAGTGCTGCAGAAGGATATTTATCTACCACTAATGGGGTGAGCACAGTTTGGATGGATATTGTATGGAGTTCCAAGGGCTCCGCAGTAGCTGGAGATCCTGTTTTAATTCATTTAACTGGATTAACCACCGCAAGTTCCCCTTCTCGTCAGCCATTAAATTTTGGATATGTAACAGGAGTAACCGGGGTGAATATAGGAATTTCTGTGGGGGGTGGTTCTACCGCCGGCGTATTAGTTCAATGTGCTGCTGGAGTGGGAGCAAATCTCACTGTGGCCGACTTATCAAATTCTGGAGAAATCCAAATTTCTGGCCCCTTGGTCTTAGCATAATTTTTTTAATAGAATTTTATAAATCATAAAATCGAAATTTTTTTTATTGGAAATTTACCCTAAATAAATGATAAGATTATTTTTTAATCAAAATAGGAAAGGAAAAATGAAAAAGTATCATCAAACCGAAAAAGATAGAAAAGATGAATCGCATGCTATGAAAGGAAAAAAAGTCGCGCATCATTTAAAAAAAGCTGCGGTCTCTGCTAAAAAAGCTAGTGCGGCACATAAAAGAACAGAAAAAGAGTTAGCAAAAGCCCATGAAGCGGCAGCGGGTAGAAAATATAATAAAAGCGAAAAACATAGAAAAAGAGAATCGGAAGGTATGAAACGTTCTGGTTATTAAAATGTTTAAAAGACCTGCTCTCTCTCTCCCTAGTAGCAGGTCTTTTTTTAGGTTAGTCTCCTAAAAAAACATATCCTAATAAGAAATAAATAATCAATCCGGCAATAAATCCTGACAATCCAAATAAAATGAGTGCAAAAATTAATGGGATGGTTAACAGCAATCTACCTAACAGTCTCAATTTAATTTCTCCATTGATTTTTCGGGCACATAAATTCGATCATATTTTAAAAAACATTCCAAAGTGCAAAAATAAATATTTCTCACTGCAGAATAAACGGGCTTATCAACACAGTCTATTAAGCATTCGCACATAGGGCATTTTTTATTATATTTATTCCTCACTTTTTTTTCCTATTATTTTTTGATTTTTAAATTTAGATCATTAAAAATCTGTTCTTTTATATTATCGTCTATCATATTAATATCTGTATAATCAATATTATTGGATAGTTGCGTTCTTACCTTAAAGGTGACGCCGGCGTCCATTTTTTCCCATATATTGCTTGTTGCAGAGTGAAATATTTTATCCCTTAATAGTCGCGTTTTGTTCACCCATATATAAGCCGCTTTCTTATCCTTTAATAATTTAGGCGAATTATTTTTCATTCTTCTGGATCCGGCGGAGTTCGTAAAGATATTGTGCAATCGGGTATGGAACCTTTTTCCATACCGTGCAGTAAAGATTCCATGGGAGGTGCATTGTTAATCGTATATCCACCGAAAAACACATATCTTCCCATTCCTTCTGAGGACCCATAAAACTAAAACCTGCCCCGCCAACGTTGCCACAAAAAATGGGCGCAATTAGTTCTCTAACACATTTTCCTGGCTCATTTTTCATTTGTGAGGCTCTGAGTTTTCATTAAGTCTAACTCTTCAAATATGGGTTTTACCCGAAAAATTTTATTCTGTAATATTTTCTTTTGTACCTCTATACAAATAGTATTTTTCACCCTCCCCCATACCATTGGGGTGACCCAGCCACCACACAAGTCATAGCTTAATTTGTTACTTAATAGTTTCCCAGGTTTCATGGAAGTACCTCTGAATGAGTATCCCGAAAATGTTCCCATATTTCTTTGTCCATATTCAGCTTAGCAGACCCTCCCTCAGAGTAGTCCGTAGGGATGCTAAAATTTTTACTGCAAAGTCTACATATCACAGAATGTGTAAGCAGATCGGAATATAAATAGTCATGATAAAACCAATTTTTGCTCATAATTTTACTCTTTAGTTTTTAGTAAGTCCCTGAAGCTCGGTGATAATTGCGAACCATACTGCTCTATCCCGTGTTTGATCAAATATTTGATCCACTTCGTTCCATACTTGCATCCCTACTTTGCCCCTTACTTGCATCTCTACTTTGCCCCCTACTTGCATCTCTAGTCCCCAACTTACTTCCGACCAAGGCTTGAATGCTACGGTTTTACCAACTTTATTTTTCATTTAATTACTTCGGTTATTATTTCCTTCCGTGATTGCTCCGGTTATTTCTCCTATACTCTAATAATTTTATTAGTTCGAGATCCCTCAGCTCTTTCACAAGTACCCTCCATGGTATTTGATCCGTTATTTGATCGTGTACTTGATCGAATACTTGATTGAATTCTTGATAGAATACTTGATCGTATAGTTGAGCCCTTGCTTGTTTGCCGACTTGCACGCCTAGCTTTTCCGCTAGCTTTTCACCAGGACTATTTTTTAAGTCTTCTCTCAAAAAAAGACATTTCATCATAGATTTAATTTTAGAAAACATTTAAATTTTTACCTCTTCCAGCGCATACTTTTCATAAAAATTATTGGGATTTTCTACCACTTCAGAATTTATCTCCTCTTGAATAAACAACTCTTTATGGCAACAATCACAAGTATGTTGACTAATTTTTTTATCTATTTTTTTTATAATAGGGTGCGTACATGTATTTTTAAGAAAATTCCACCACATTTTTTTCTCCTATTTTTTTAATTAATCCTCAACCTTAACGGGCTCTTCGGCATCAGTCCATTGTCGAGCAATTAACACCTCGTAAGCACCAGGATTAAATATAACGGGATCATGCTCCTCATGTTTTAATTCGGCTGAATATTCAGTAATTAATACATAAGTTTTTCCGCTACCATCTTTTGCAACAAACATTTTAACATTGGCCGTCTCAAATCTATGATGATGCCCAGTTTTTTCTCCGAATGCTAAAATAATTTTATTATTGGGAAATTCTTTTACGATAATTTCTTTTGGCAATTTTACTTTTTTTAAGTAAACATCCCCTTGACGACCTCGGTTAGTTACTTTTACTTTTTGCATTTTCTTCTCCTGCTTTAGTTTTTAATTTAGAATAAATTTCGTCCATTACGCTCCACCGTAACGGTACTTGATCAAATACTCGCTCATTTACTTGCTTCACTACTGGGCGCCATGCTTCATCCCAAACTTTATTGTCTACTTGCTGTTTTACCTCCCGCCGTATTTTATTCCGTATTTTGGATGATATATTAATTCCTATCTCTACTTTCTCCCTTAGTTGTTCCACTACTTTCTCCCCTACTTGTTCCACATTTTATCCCATACTTGCACCCCTACTTTATCCCATACTTCCTCCCGTACTTCCTTCTCTACTTTCTCCCGTACTTCCACGTCTACTTGATACCCTACTTTATCCCATAATTTCTCAAATACTGAATCCCTTACTTCCCCCCATAATTTCTCCTCTACTGCCACCCCTATTTGCGCGTATACTTGACCCCCTACTTTCATCCAACGATTTTTCCTCCTAGCTTCACATTTTTTCATAAATATCAGCTAGAATTTGATTGAAGGCTGACGTTTGGAGTTCAATAGATCCATCTTGGCTAATAGTTAAAAGAGACTCCCATTCTGTGTTACTATTTTTTTTAAAACATAATTGGATGTTTGCATTAGAAAGTTCGAAAAGCTTAAATAAAACCTTTTGTTTTTCTTGTTTAATATTTTCATTTAATATTTCAAATTTCATTTTTTTCCTCTTTTCTTTATAGTGTTTTATTTTGATTCTCCAGATATCTTGGCAAGATTTTTTGGTGTAACCATATTCTACAAAGGAGCAGCATTTTATATAATACCAAACATACAGGCGAGATGGCTCGATCTTACCATACCTAATTTTTGGAATTTTATTGCATCTTGGACACCTCTTAATACTCCTAAAAATCATACAATTTTACCTTTAATTTTTTAAGTCCCCACCTCAGTTTCTAAATATTCTTCCAGAGATTGATTATGGTGCCATGCCACTGCTTCAAGCGCATTGGTAATATCGGGTTTTACTCGAATATAATAAGGTTTATGAATATATTGGCCGGCGTCATTTAGTTCTTTTGTAGTATTTAACATTTCTACCATTACAATATCCGTATCATTTGTACGTGTTTTTTTCCATAATTTAATTGGCAACCCAGAATGAATATCTTTTTTTTCATCAATTAATGTTGCGCCACTATCAAAAATGTAATCCTGAATTCCAGATTTATATAATCCTATCATTATTCTTTTAACTTCCACGTTATTTTCTTTGTCGATCAGATCGATAGTTATTTTTTTGGGATCAGTAATAAAAAAGTCGGGCACCGTCACCCCATGAATTTGGTACAACTTCCACCCGTCTCTATATTCAAGCGCAGCTTCAGTAGTGCTGTGCAGTCTTCCCGCGGCATCTTTGTTTATTTTTAATGGCCTATCTGACATAAAACACATATGTTCACATGGTAAGCACCACCCACAGGATTTCGATAATTCAAAAAGACCATGAAGAGGATCAGTTTCTTTTACAAGACCACACTCTTCACGAAAAAAATCATAAAAACCCAACCAGTTTGCATCGTGGCATCCAAAAATTGAACTCCATGGATCAAAAGTTTGATCAGTGTTATCAACTAATTTATTGAATTTTAAATAATTTTCAAAAGGCGAGCGTGTCCATATAATTTCTGGTTCTGATAATTTGGCTTGCGCGTACATCCATTTAATGGCTGCTTCCGCACGTGGACGATCTGCTGGCTCAGTTGATAAACCGATATCTGTCCATTTTTTTACATAATATGGGAATTTGCCGGTTTGCTCTTTAGTTAATTTTTCTATTTTCATTTTAGCTCCTTAGTTTGTTTGATTAGCTCAGCTAGGGGCATCACTAGGTCTGGTACTGTGCTCCATAATTGCTCCTGTATTTTCTCCCATACTTTCTCCTCTACTTGCCCCCTCATTTGCCCCCATAGTACACCTACTTTACCTGCTACTTCCCCGGTTAGTTGATTCATTACTACTCTCCCCACCTTATTTTTCATTTATTTTTTTTAACCTCTCAAATACTTGGTTCTTTACTCTGTTCCATACTTCTTCCTTTATTTGGTTCCCTCCTGGCATCCATTCTTCATCCCTTATTTGACCCCGTAATTTCTTCCCTAGTTTATCCCATACTAGCCACCATACTCGCGCCCGTACTCGTATCAGAAGCTTGATTGCTAATTTTTCATTCCATACTAGCTGCATAACAACTACTCACATTTAATTTAATTTTTTAAAATGGTAAATCATCTTCTTTCATCGATTCTTGTGAAATATTTTCATGGGAGCTGTAAGAATCTATATAATTGGTCGCCTCTATAGTTTGACCTGCCGGATTAGTCCATTCTCCTCTTTTTTTTACGTTAGCTTTTAAAATTTTTCCCACACATTGTTCAGGTGTTAATTGATGAGAATCGTAAGAATCCATTAAATGTGCAGCTTCACAAAAACTTCTAAGTTTTTTTATTTTCGTTCCCTTTCCAGATAAAGAATCAAACAAAGGTTTTGTATAATTATCATTCAAAATATTCATAGTTAAATTAATTTCTGATTCGCCAGAATAAGAGTTGTTTCTTTCGAAAGCCTTTATTATTTTAATCACATATTGTCCAGCTGGGATCAAGATCATATCTTCTATTTCTTTTTTTGATTTAGGATCAAATTTCATTGTCTGTCTCCGGGTTAGTCATGGTTTTATTATAAAATTGTTTCATGCGCTCGATAATTATTTTTAGATCATTATCTATCAAAGTATCTTCAAACATAGTTAATGGGCTTTTCGCTAAATGAACGCCGTCATTTTGGGTTAAAAATTTAAATTTTCCATCAACAATTTGGGTATGCAAAATAATAGCAGGCATCCCTTCTGGCTTGGAATGGCTATCAATCATTTTTCCAAAAGATTTTAATTTTACTTTGTTTTCTTCTTGATCTGTATGCCACATTAAAAATATATACAAATCCTGTCTAGTCATTTGAAGTTTTTCCAAAAATTCATGAAGACATTTAGCAATAAGAGTAAAGCGGTCGTATCCTTTATCAGTAGCGCTCGCAAAAATTTGATGAGTAATAAGATATCCAAAATCATCAATAATTAAAGTTTTTATTTCTGGTCTTCTTTCGCTAATTGCGTCCACTAATTTACCAACTATTCGATATTCATTCGAAAAAAATAAATTTCCAGGATTGTTCTCAGATTTTTCTTGATACATGCTCGCTGAACCTGGAAAAGGGAGGTCTTTATTACAAATATTGATTATATAGGTCTCTTGCGGATTTAAAGTACGAATGGAAGTGCTTTTTCCAGAGCCACTTTCTCCTATAATATATACTAATTTTCCCACGATTTACTCTCCATTATTTTTTCGTTAAGATATGACATAGTTGCCGTCCTACTTTCCACCTTACTTCATTCCCTATTTTCTCCCGTACTTCCTCCCTTACTTCGTTCAATACTTTGCCCCCTACTTTGCCCCCTATTTGCATCCCTACTCGCCACCCTACTCCCGACCAAAGCTTGATTTCTACTATTTCCCCAACTTTATTTTTCATTTATTTCCTTGAAAGGTTATTTTCCATACTATCTCCTGAAATATTTTATGCCATACTTCGTCCGGTACTTGATTGGTTATTCCCGAGTGTACTTCCTCCCATACTTCGTGGTTTATTTCCTCACATACTTCCTCACATCCTTCCTCGTGTATTTGAATACGTAACTTTTTCCTTACTATTTCACCAACTTTATTTTTCATTTATTTCTTTTAAAGGTTATTGTTTTACCAAATTATGAGATATTTTATTCCATACTATCTGCTGAAATATTTTATGCCATATTGCATTCTTTACTTGCCCTGGCATTTCGTCCGCTACTTTATCAGATACTTCGTTCCATACTTGCTGCTCTACTTTAGTCCGTACTTGCTTCCCTACTTTTCCCTGTACTTGCATTCGAATCTTGATTGTTACCCTTTCACCAACTTTATTTTTCATTTATTTTCCTTTACTTGATACAATCCTTTCACTCATTATTTGATCCCGTACTTCCTGGAGTACTGGCTCCGCTACTTGATGCCATACTGGGGTCCATATCTCACCTGAGACCTCAGCCAATACTTTATCCAACGCCTTATGCACTAACTCATCCACTAGCGCATCCGCTACATTATTCCGTATCTTATTGATGATCGGTTTCATTTATTTGATCCAAGGTAAAATGTAATTTACTACACCCTCGGTAGCAAAATTGAGTGCTAAAATTGCCCCTGCGGTTTGTAACAATAATTTTTTATCAAATTTATGGTAATCGGCATTTTCCTTTTCGTAGTCTGCTCGTAATTCCTCCATAAAATTTAAATTTTTATAATCTTTATGAAAGCTCGATAAATTTTTCATACCTATTTTTTTATTCATATTCTCATCCTTAAATAGAATTTATATATTTTGCTTCGATTTTTTCAAAAGAAAATTTTTCATCTGAAAATTCTGATCTAAAGTCCACCTCGTCAAACTCTTCTTCATTTTCAAAATTGGATTTATCCATTCTAGGTCTCCTGATGTCTTTTCTTTTGAATGGCCCCTCTTTCCTTCAGTGAGGTAATAGTTTTAATAAATTCATCGTACCGAACTTCTTCTAAAATAATTTCCAGATGCTCTTTTTTATTTTCGATAGATGAATGTAAAATACTAAAAATTCTTTCAATAAATTTTTCATTTTTATTATTCATATTTTTACTCCGTTACAAAAATTATTGATTCAATTGGGGTGTTATGTGAAGAAGGCTTTCCCGGAGGGAAGGAATTATCTCGAGTATACCGGTGGAAAACTTCCTCTCTTAAAATTGAGAATTCTTTAGGGGCATCTACTCCAACGTGTACCTGATTACCATTCACCCTTACTATTTGAATTTTTATCAATCCGTTATTAATAAAAATCCGGTCGCCCACTGATCTAGTCAACACTAACATTTCTATTCTCCTTATTATTATTTATCACCTTTGACATTCGCTATTGTGACCATGTATCCCTCCACAGAGGGGACATTCTTGGTGGAAATTTGAATTATTTTTAATAAATCGTAAAATATAGAAGTTCATAATTTCCTACCGTTTTGTAAAGGGGAGACAGATCATTTTAGGTTAAGGCCCCCCATAAATATTTCTATAAATAAATATTTATATTTTTAATGCTAACCTTCTTTTTTAGAGAATGCAACCTTTTTTGTTCTTTTATTTTTTTTAAGATAGGAGTCAAATATTTTTTCCACATATCTGTACAAAAATAGGCCTTCATCCAATGCTTGTTGGTGAAGCTCGGCGATCATTTCAGGGGGTAAATATACATTTAATGGCAATCGTCCCCGTCTTCCATACATATCTTTTTTCATTTTTAAGCTCCTAACCGTGGTTAAAACTAATACGAATGGGAGCCTACCATGTTGACTAATTTAAATCAATCTATTGATTGACATACTGTGAAATAAGTTGAAAGATAGGTGAGCGTTTAAGAAATCCAAGCTTATTTGTTAATTACCTCAAAGGAGTTGGCTATGTCCATTCAAAAATTAGACTTCAATAAAGTTACGCAAGAAAAAATTCCATATGCAATTGTTAACACTCAAGTAGTTCAGAAAATTTACAATCCAATAGCCCTAAGCATTTGGGTCTACCTTTCCACCTTACCCCCATCCTGGGAGGTAAATAAAGCCCAGATTAGAAAACATTTTGGGATCAGCGAGAAAGGCATTAAATCCGCGATGGCTTACCTCAAAAAATGTCGTTTGATTGAATACCATCAACCGACTGGAAAAGGGGGGCGTTTTATGGGGCAGACCATTCATGTTTTATGCGGGAGAGAGTTTCTTGAACAAATTGGTTCAACCGGTGGGTCAAAAACCGCCCCAGCGGATTACCGCCCGAGCGGTAAAGACGTGCATATAAATAACTATAAGGATATAAATAACAATACTGGTATAAATAATATGGCCAACGAAGTTGACCAAACGCAAGAAGATCAAAATTGTACCATCGTGGAAAAGAGAGAAAATTCTAAAAATTTGGAAAAGTCTTCTCATAAACCCGTTTCAACCATTAAAAATGACTCAAAATACGCCGGTAGAGAGTTTTTAGAGTTTTGGGCCTGTTACCCACTGCATTCTAAAAAACATCGCGCATATCAAATATTTAACCGTTTAAAAGCAAGCACAATTATTGATCAAATTCTAGGGGATATTGCGTGGAGAAAACTTTATGACCAAAAATGGAAAGATGGGTATGTTCAATATCCGGATACTTATTTAGTTCAACGGCGTTGGGAAGATGACCATGAAATTTTAAGGAATCCCAAAGGAGATACTCAAAAATTGTCCAATTTTGGAAAGTATTTGCGCGCTCAAAAAGAGAAAGAAAAAATGATAGAGCACGAGGAACAAGTGTATGTGGTAACCACCCCTAATCCAAAAAAGCACATTGAAGAATAGGGGGACGAATGAAATCCATGGCCATTTTAGAAGTATTTAGAATATTTAGTCTCAAATATGGGACTAACTGGACAAACAGCAGAGAAGAAGACCTATGGGAGGACACCGTAAAAATGTGGGAAAAGGATTTAGAGAGGTACTCCCCCTCGGTTCTTCTGGCTGCTGCTTCCGTTGTTCACATCACCCACCCTAGCTTTCGTCCTACCGTTGGAGAATTTGCCCAACTTTGCAAAAAGGTAGAATGGGAAAGGCGCTCTCCTTACGGCTCTTTTCCATCCTCAGTGGAAAATGAACAGTTCCCATCTAAAGGCTATATAGATTTTTTAAGGTGGGCGCTAAATTTTTATGGCGGAACGCCCGAAAAGCGGATGAGGTTTGAAAGTTATAAAAAAATATACGAAGAAAAAAGTGGCGTTAATTATTGTGAAGCGGCCTGGGTAAGGACAAAAGGAGGACATTCCAAGCTAGTTTCCCCTCCAAATTAACAGGAAACTAGGTTGGAAGGGCTTTGTTCTGCTGTGTTTTAAATAAATTTATTATTGATATATTCCGTGACTTACACCACAATATTAAAGTTCTTGATGACGAGAGAACAATTCCCAGCTAGTAAAAAACACCATTTTTTATTGGTTGGGAGTTCTATAAAAGGGCGGGGAAATTTTAGTTTTATTTTCCTTCTTCTTCTCTATAGAATTTAAAAAATAGGTGGAAGAAAAGTATGATTTATAGTCGCTGTTGCAAAGCACCAATGGAAGTTTGTTCTGGTGAGACTCAATATTACTATTGTGTTAAATGTGGCCTAGCTGGCGATCCTCTGGTAATTTTGAATGAAGAATTTCGCTCAAATAAAGAGGACATGCATTAGAATGAATACCGATCTAATAGAACTTTCATTACAATGGGCGTCTTTTGAAGAAGGGTGCGTGCTCAAACCTTATCGGGATTCTTCTAAACATGCATGGCTTACAATTGGGAAGGGCCGTAATCTCGAAGGAGTGGGGTTGCGAAATGTTGATGAAGCGGACTATCTTTGCCGAAATGATATTCGTTATTTTATTAATTTTATTTCACAAAATTATTCTTTTTTTGAAAGACTTGATTTGCCCCGACAACTAGCATTAATAAATTTTTGCTTTGCGGGAGAGGGCACTTTTTCTTCCTTTAAAAAAACCCTAGAACATTTGAAAAATTCCAATTTTTCGCAAGCCGCAAAAGAATTTTTAAACTCTCTTTATGCCGCCCAAGTTCCTGGCAGAGCTAGGCGGATTGCAGCCGTATTACGCACTGGAGAGCTTCCCCCTCCCGTGTATTTTTCTAATAAATAATTTTAGAGAAAAAAATATGAGTAATTTAGCGAAGGTGGTCTCTAAGGTAGCACCGTTATTGGGGAGTGCTTTGGGCGGCATAGGTGCACCTCTTGGATTATTGGTTTCTGGGATAGCCGGATTATTTGGAGCTGACCCTACCTCTGAGGAAGATATTATTTCTAAAATTTCGGCTAGTCCAGAAGCAGCTCTCAAGCTCAAACAATTTGAGCTAGAACATCAATTTGATTTGGAAAATATTATTGCAGCTGATCGGACGTCTGCGCGGTTGCATGAAGTGGAAGTCACCAAGGCTATTGGGCGCCAAGATTGGATAAGGCCTTTTTTGGTGGTAACGAGCACATTATTATTTGGAAGTTTATGTTTTATAATTGCCTTCACCACCGCTGATGCAAGTGATCGGGACTTGTTTTATATGCTGATTGGATCGCTTAACACAGTGTGGGCCGGGTCTATTATTGGGTATTATTTTGGGGGCTTTTATAAGTTACCGAAAGAGCCTAAAAAAGATCCCCCGTCCGAGTCTCTTAAAAAATAGTGTATGGAATGTAAGGAATGCTACTCCTCATAGTAATTTAATTACTATATCCCATTGATTTTAAAATAATTTATTGAAAATAAAATATCCGATTATTTTTTCGGCGTGAAGGAAATTGTGCACGCCGACTTTTGTTCAAGCCGTTTTTAACGAATAAGTTAACTGTTGGATGCCCTACTTAGGTACCGACCCAGTGCCCCCTCCTCTCCAAGCTGCCGCACCGCTAATCGAATTATACACGACCCTCCCAGTCCTAACTTTTCCTTAAAATGAGCTAATATTTTTACTTCCTCCTCGGTTAAACGTACGGTGGTGTGAAAAGTAAATTTTTTAATATTTTTTGTCATTTTAATATTTCCTTTTCATAGTATTCTATCTTCATAGTGCTATATAAATTATATAAATGATGCAGTCCCTCTTTCATAGTCTGAGAATAACTGTTCCCCATTTTTACTCTAAAGTGCTCCAAAATGTCTCTTTCTGCATGCCCAAGATGAATAGTGGTAGAACTATAAAATCTGTCTTTTTTTTTATTCAATTGTAAAATCTCCGTGGTTCTCTAAAAATACTGTTTGTGTGGTGGCTGCGGCCAAAAATTGAGCGCCAGAGAGATTACAATTAACGAAGGTTGTGCCGGCGAGGTTTGCCCCCCGAAAGTCAGCCTTCTCTAAATCGCAGTATAAAAATACTGCAAGAGATAAATTAAGATGAAACCATGGAAAGGGATCGAACCGGCAGACTGTAAAAATGGATTGTGAAAAGTCTGGGGTTTGGTTGCGCAGGTTGCTTAATGTTAATTCATTCAAAACAATGTGACCGCCGAACATCCCGCGGGTGAGAGTGGATTCAGACATTAAGCAGGAGGGAGGATTATCTAAGTTGATGGTATGAGAACCTACTCGTATAAATCGGGGGAAGGGAGCAGCTTGCATGTTATTCATTTTTTTATTCCTTTTTTTATTAAATTAATTTAAAAACTCTAAATTCCAATTTCAATCCAAATGTTTTTGAATATTTTTCATAAATATCTGGTAAGTCGGTTTCTAATTTTTTTTGATTGAACCGGACTTGAATTTGAGATTTATAGGTGGCAAGTTCATGCCCTTCTGAGTTTTTAAAAGATTGCTCCGACCCCAAGTAAGTTTTCACCTCGGTGGCAATTTCATCATATTCTGTTTCGAGTTTTTTCTTTTCAGCGGCCAGCCATTTTAGCTTTTTAATTTTTTCCTCCATTTGAAGATGAAGGTCGAATAATTGAAGGCGAGAAGGAACGGCCTGTAAGGTATTTTTAGCACTCATTGTTATCTCCTGATGACGAGTTAGGATTTAATATGCAATGTAATTGTATGTCATAGTGACATACATTGTCAACCCTCAAAGCAACAATTCACAAAACCGAATAAATGTCATAGACACGAATTCGGCCAATTTAAATCTCGCTGAGGGACTATAATGGTTCTTTATGGGTCTATAATTTGCTGATTTGTCATTGTCATCGTGCTGTCATCGATGACTTAGTGATGACTGTGATTGGCGGATATGTCGAAAAAATGAAAAAAAATCGACACATTTTTTTGATATGTCGATAACTTCACTATATTAAAAGGCAGAATCCCCTCCCCCACCGTTCGCAATGTACGTTTACAAGTCCACTCTTGAATGGTTTATAGGAGAGGGGAGGGGATATGGTAGTTATAGAGGAGTTTCTATTTTTTGAACGAGAGAGCAAACAAAATCAAGCTCTCTAACTCTTTCTAAGAGAGGAGCGCGTAACGAGAGTAACTTGTGAGCGTCCGTTTGTAGGGTGTCGGCTTGCTCGCGTAGGCTCATTTGAGTCTGTTTAAGCATTGTGATTAAATCTTTTTGCGTATCCCCTTTCCATACTTTTTTGTCGGAAGTAGGAGAAGAGTCAGGTAAATTTTCCATAACGGTTTCCCTTTAGTTGATAAATACAGATGGAAAGTCTAATGGATCATAGTTTTTACTTCAATGGAGAGCTGTGCGATTATAATGGAAAGATAGAAGTAGGAGGAGGCTGAAAATGTGGCATGCACTAAATAGTATTGTCATTATTGTAGTTCTTGTGCTGGGAAGTTACCAGCTTGGAAAACTAACCTATGCGCGGCTGAAAGAAATGTTCTTATGGATGAAGAAAAAATTTTTAGCGTGGAGCGAACATCGGTGAGGAAATAATGCCGTCCATTCCAAAATTAAATAAAGCGCCTGGTCATACTACAATTTTCACGGAAAAAACGTTAAAGGAAATTGCTGGTTACATTCAAGAGGGAATCCCCCATGCGATTGCAGCGGAATGCGCCGGCATGTCTTACGACAGATTTAAAGTGATATTACGCCAAGGCAGATTGGATTTGCATCATAATGTAGACAGCATGCATTCTCGCTTAGTTAAGTCGTTGGCTACTATTTTTAGAGAGCATATTATTTCTCGACTTCATAAAATTGAAAATGATTTACCTGGCGCGCACGGAGCGCAATGGTATTTAGAAAGAAAATTCTGGAAATATTTTTCATCCAAAGCAGAAAATATGGAGTTAGCAGAAGAGATAGAAGAATTAAAAACGCAACTGCGTGAACAGAAAGAAGAAAATTATTATATTCCATCGGACTCGTCATCCAAGCCATCCACGGCCTCTAAGAGGAAAGGACGAGACGATGTTATGCCCAAAGTGTAATTGGCCGGACTCGGCTGTATTAGGCACCCGCTATATTGAGAATCGAGACGAAATTAAACGACGTCGAAAATGTTTACATTGCTTGACGCGCTATTCCACCTACGAAAAAAAATCCACAGAAAGGTCGGAACATGATCCCCTCCTTAGAAAATATTAGGCGTGAAGTTAGTCAACTTAAAACAGATCATGCTCGCCAAGATTCATTGCATATTCAATTTGAAGAAGACTCCACTATTATTTTTGGCCATCCTAAGCGCACGTATTATCCTAACCCCACAGCGAAAAAATTTTCTGAAGATACTACCTTTGTGCAGCTCATTATGGGGCCGTATGGCTCAGGAAAATCTACAGCCTGCATTCATAAAATTGTTGAGCAGGCTTGTCGCATGCCGCCTTGGAGCAATGGAAGACGCAAAGCAAAATGGGTAATTATTCGCAACACTAGCGGTGAGTTGCAATCTACGACTCTGCAAACGTGGTTAACCTGGTTTGGAGAATTAGGAGTAATAAAAAAGCGTCAGAAACCATTGCTCACCTATGAGCATATTTTTAATGACGGGAAAGGAGTAATAGAGCTAGAGCTAGTTTTTATTGCATTGGATCGACCGGAAGACGTGCGTAAGTTGAAATCGCTAGAAGCTACAGGAGCCTACATAAATGAAATTTCAGAAGTACCTCAAGTGGTATTACATCATTTAATTGGCCGTGTGAATGGGCGTTATCCATCCAAGAATTTTTGTAATGTTCCCTATTGGAGCGGGATTATTTGTGATACAAACCCTCCCGATGAAGATCATTGGATTTATAAAGATTTTGAATTAAATCCAACTCCAAACTATAAAATTTTTCACCAGCCATCTGGGCTTCTCTTAAATGACGATGGGTCTTATGCAAAAGATAAATGGGGGAATTATCAGGCTAATCCAGCAGCGGATAATTTTGAAAACTTAAGTCCCGACTACTACCCCAAGTTAGCTGAAAAGAGATCAGAGGGCTTCATTAAAGTATTTTGCTCTGGAAAATACGGAATGGTTGAATCTGGAAAAAGAGTGTACCCAGAATATAATGATGATTTGCATTCTGTTCCGAGCATTCAGGCAGCTTTAGAATTGCCCTTGCACTTAGGGTGGGATTTTGGATTGACTCCAGCGTGTATTGTTTTTCAAATTTCTTCGAGAGGAAAAATACTAATAATAAGAGAATTCACTACGCAGGACATGGGAATACGCACCTTTGCTAAAAATATGGTGATGCCTGGATTGGCATTACATTTTCCTCACATGCAAGTAGAAGGCTCGTGGGCTGATCCTAGCGGGGCTAGTCGCGACGATATATACGAGGAACTAAGTTGCATCGGAGAACTAAATTCGCTTGGAATAACCACCCAAGCAGCCGATACTAATGAGGTGGCCGCAAGAATTGGTGCTGTGCGTTATTTTTTAAATACGATGATCGATGGCGCCCCGGCATTTCAATTGGCGCGGGAGAACTGTCCCGTACTGCGCAAAGGATTTCTGAACGGTTATCATTACAAACGAATAAGTCGGAGTGGGGATGAGCGTTACCAGGAAGTTCCAAACAAAAATGATTTCTCTCATATCCACGATGCACTGCAATATGGTCTATTGCAATTTGCATCCTCTCGCGTTACAGCAGAAAAATTTGAGTCGTCCGAAGAAGTCAGTACATTTAATCCAGTCATGAGGTGGGAAATATGAAATTTTACGAAGCTTTTAAAAAACTTTCAGAAGTGAAGGGAATTACGAGACAAAAATGGATTTCTAGTGAGGGGCTTTTTGATGCACGAACTATAAATTATATCTGTAAAATGCCTGGCATTAAGGTAGTAATAATGGTTTCAATTTCGGAAAATTCTCCGATGACTCCGTGGATCCCAGAGGTAGAAGATTTAGAAAGCGACGACTGGGAAATATTCCAAACTGAAATGGTAATCCCACATAGTGGGAGCGAGAGGTAAAAATGATTAATGAAACTCCCGACACTCAAGAGATCGAAAGATTACCTGAGAAAAAAATTGCAGATTTGCAAGATGAGCGTCTAGCTGCTATGAGGGAAGCTGGAATCGATCAGCTGCATATCTTAGATACAGCCCGCGAACACGTGAATATTTTTACAGGTGGCTTTCAAGAAAATATTACGCGTGGGCTCTCCGATATTACTTTTGCCGTAAAAGCCCAATGGAGTGACGGCGAACGATCTGAGTTCCAGCGGTTGGGAAAAACCCCACTGACTTTTAATAAATTATCCGAACCATTGAAGAAAGCATTGGGGGAGCAAAGAAAGAATAGAGCAGATTTAATGGTAAGATCACTCGATGGAAAAGCCACGCAAGAGGAAATTAATTTACGCCAAGATTTATTGCGAACGATTGCCTACACCAATCAAACGGATCTTATTTATCAACATGCATTTAAATCTGCCTTTTTCATTGGGTGGGGAGCATTTGAAGTAGGGTTGGATTATGCAAGCCCGTATAGTTTTAAATATTTTCCCTTTTATAATCTTATTACTGATCCCACCAGAGCAGTGTGGGATTTAAGTGCCATTATGCCTCATAAAGGGGATGGAGATTATTCTGGAGTGAGTTACGATATGCCCCTCACTCAATTTTATGCGGCTCACCCCGACATTCAAAATCCTGTATCTTTTACTCCTTCCACATTAACGGGAAATTATCAATGGGTGAACAAAAAAACTATTACGGTTTATAAAGAGTATAGAAAGCACTGGTTCCCGTTAACAATTTTAGAACTCTCAGATGGCCAGGTAGTCACCGAATCAGAATGGGAAGAAGCACAAAAGGTGCATCATCAACAAGAATCTATTGTAACTGGTTCCGTCGTAGAGAAAATAATTACTGCAAATTTTCCTTATATTCGAGCTCGTCGTAAAACTAAAGATTATAAAATTCGTGTTTATCAAATGATTAAAGATCAAGTTATTTCTTGGAGTGAGTGGCCATCCAGACAATTAGGAATAATTTTTGTGGACGGCGATAGTTATTATTTACAAGGTTACCAATACACAAAATCTTTTATTGCCGATGCCAGAGACCCCCAACGCGCGCTGAATTATGTAAATTCTGAAATCATCACAGAAATTAAAAATAGGCGCAGAGAGCAATGGCTAGGCACCCCGGCCAATATTAAAGGACAAGAACAACTTTGGCGAAATCCTGAATTACAGCATGGTATTTTAAAAGCCGTGCCGGATCCTAAAACGGGCCAGATGCCACAGAAAATGCCCCCCTGGGATATGTCACCTCAACTAATGCAAAACGCTATTAAATTGGGAGAAGACATTAAACAGATTCTGGGATTCAGTGAACAAGAAGTAATGATGGCAAAGAATGCCAGCCAAGGCGCACAACGCGAAAGAAAATTATCTGGCGGATTGGCGACCTATTTATTTTTTGACAATTTAAACCAAGCGATTGCTCAAGGTGGGCGCATCGTTAATGACCTACTTCCTTATGTAATAGGGGACAACGAGCACTTTATGAATCTTTCTAAATTGGACGGCCAAACCGAAAGAGTCACTTTTAATAAAAAACAAAAAGATGGTTCAGTTTTAAATACTTTAACACGCGGCGAATTTGAAATTGAAATTAGTGCAGGCCCTAGTTATGCCGTTCAAAAAGATGTTGCATTAGACTTCTTTCAGCAAACGGTTTCAATGGCCCCTCAAGTCTTCCCTTTAATTGCTGATCTGTGGGCGATGAATTTGGATATACAATTTATGCCACAAATGGTGGAAAGACTTAAAACCTTAGTTCCCCCCAATATTTTGGCAAAAGAAAAAGGGGAACCTCCAGCTCCGCCCCCTCCTCCGTCGCCAGAGCAACAAATGCAACAAATGGAACTGCGCAATAAACAGCAAGACCTCATGTTGAGAGCCCAACAACTTAATAATCAAAAAAAGCAGCATGACCTCGACGAACAACGGCTACAAAATGAAACGATTGCATTATTGCAAAAAATGCAGACGGAAGGGGACAAATCTGATTTGGACAAATCTAGATTCCAAAAGGAACTCACGGAATTAATGATTAATGATCGCAATAAGCATCAGGAAAGAATGATAGATCTTCATAAGCATAATTCTAAAAATGATCAACAAGAAACGTAGCTAAATGCTACGGGTAGTATACCTGCCGAATGTTTCAAAGGTTTATAATTTCAATACGCTTATTAAGCGGGGCGAACGTGAGCGCCTAATATTCACGGGCGAACGCAAACGCGTAAAGTGCGGGCAGAAGCATGCCGGAGTAAGAAAAATATGTCAGCCACTGAGACAGAAAATCTCGGATTGGATATCAATCCGAATGAAGTGATGAAAACTGTAGGAGAGCCTCAAGAAGACCAAGCAAAATCAGATTCGAAGCCCAATGATGGGAAACCTTCCCATAGTGGAGACGAATCGCTAGCAGTTCAAAAACGCTTAACCGCGGAAAAAAGAAAACATGCTAGAGAAATTGCTGCTCTTCAAGAACAACTTGCTATGACGCAATTTGAACTCCAAAAAGTCTCGTCACCTCAAGGGTCAGCCCCTGTGGACCCAGCTGTCGAAGCGCAGGACAGTACTATTCAGAAGGCAGTGACTTATGCTCTCCAGCAACGTGAAGTGCAGGAAAAGCAGAAGCTAACGGACATGAGTAATGCTCATGTAGCCAACCTACGCAGTAAGTTTGGGAAGTATTTGGATGATTTTTCTACTAAGTACGACGATTTTGACGATGTAGTACGCGGTGAAAATGTCCCCATTAGTCAAGCCATGGCAGATTATGCCTTGACTCTTCCGGAACAAGGCGCAGGTTCAGCCGGTGAAGTACTGTACCACCTAGGTAAAAATCCTGAGGAGCTGGCACGAATTTCTAAACTCCACCCTATAAACCAACGAATGGAGATGGCGAAGCTATCTCATGCGTTAGTGGCTGGGTTGGGAAAGAAAGCGGCTGCCTCGGCAAAGCCCTCTCCCTTAGGCACGGCTAGGAACATGCCTGCACCAAATCCCACTATCGTAAATGAAAACACTCCTGTGGAGGACATCATTAATTTGATGCGCGCAGGAAAATTTAATCAACGATAGCTGGTTGTGGAATAAAAAAGAGATTGGTTCTCTACCCACTTCTAGCCTTTAGGAGTGAATGAGAATGCAAAATAATTTTATTACCACGCAGTTAGTAGCGAACCTTGCTTTGGCTGAATTTTCTATCAATTGCCCATTTATTGTTACTGGCTCTCGGATGTATCAAAAAGATTTCACGAGCAGTGGCTACAAAGTTGGTGACACTATTCAATTACGTAGAAGGAACCAGTACATTGTGGGCGACGGGCCAACCGCAGTGCCACAAGGTATCGTTCAAACGGTAGAAAATCTAACGGTCGCGCATCAATACCATACTTTGATTGAGTACACGATTGCCGATCTGGAGTTGAGAATTGAAGATTTCAACCAAGAATTTATTCAGCCCGCTGTTCAAAATATCATTGGTCAATTAGAAACTGACTTGGCTTTGGCTGCAGAATTGCAATCTTATATCTTCACCGGGAGTGCTTCATCGGCTATTAACTCGTTTGGGGCCGTCGATCTGGCTGGTGCAAAACTTTTATCCCAGGGTGTCAATTTATCAAAAGATGCTTATGTGGCTTTGAGTATTAATGATGCCAGTCTGTTAAAGCAAGGGGTGCAAACTAACTTCACACCTGTTTTTAACGAAAAAATTGTTAGAAATTCTGCTATCGGACACATTTCTTATTTTGATGCATTTCAATCTCAACAAATTGCAGCCCACTATGCTGGGGTAGGGCCTGTTTCACACAGCGGCGATACTCTTTTAGTGAATGGTGCAGTGGGGTCTGGTAGTACTATTGTGTTGAGTGGTGCTACTTCACCGGTGGCAAATTACTTTTTGCCAGGAGATATTATTTCAATTTCCGGAGTGCAAAGCGTAAATAATATTACTAAGAAATCCACGGGTAGTAATATGCAGTTCGTGATTACTGCGCCCGCAAATTCTTCGGGTAGTGCGATTACTATTCAAGTTAGCCCGGCTATTATTTCTGATTCCACTAACCCCCAAAGAAATGTAAGTAATGCCGTTCCTAACGGAGCCACAGTCACCACCTATGGAAATCATGCGGTGAATTTGGCCTACCCTATGCGGGGGTTAGATATCGTGTGTCCTCCCTTGTATAAATTACAAGTGCCAATGGTTGGTACAGCAGTGGATCCGAACACGGGACTCTCCCTCACCATTACGCAAGTGGGTGACATCCTAAATTATGTTAACTACATGCGGTTAGATTTATTAACCGGTTTTGTTTTCCATCCACAGTACGTGTGTCGTTTAATTTCGGCGTTGCCTTCTGGCTAAAGAAAAAGGAATAAAAAAATGTCTTTGACCTGTATATACAGTAAAAATTTTGGAATGAAAGTGGTTACCGACGATCAGGTCATGGACTTTTTAAAAACAAAAGAGTGGTTTACTCACCCGAGTTTTAATAATTCAAATTGCACATTAGGAGAAATTAAAAATGAAAAAATCAAAAAGCGAAAGAAGCAGTCAGAACCGGTTGGTGACGCAATCTGACTCAATGGACTCATTCGTTAAATCTAGTCAAATGAGTCGGAATAAATATGCTGGGAGAGCCCCCGTTATTCCTGCTCAGGCAAAGGAATTGGATGCTTACATGACCAACGATGGAGAAAAAGCAGCCGACTTTGCGCGCAGTCTTGCTAAAGGATTAGATAAAGTAGCCTTTCCCGTAAAATAATTAAAATAAGGGAGAAAGCGTGTGAGTCAGATTATTCCGACTACCACAGACTTAATTGTTGACTCCCTTTTTTTGATTGGGGAATTAGCAGTCACTGAAACTCCGGATGCATTTATGTTGAGGACGGGACTTCAACTAATAAATGCCACATTAAATATGTGGAGTGCGGACAGCATTTACATTCCTTATTTAAAAAAATTAAATTTTACTTTTACGCCAGGAAAAGATGTTTATTTAGTGGGAAACGGCCCTGGCGTAGATATTGTGTCGGACCGAGTAGTAGATTTAACTTTTGCGAATTATTTTTTGCCAACTGCCGGCGATACTCAATTATCCTATCCTATTCAAGTTATCACGCGGACTCAATATTTTAATGTAGTGCGTCAAACAAATGTTACAACGCGGCCAGCTTTCATAATGCTTAATCCGCAAGAAACTCATTCTGTTTTGACAGTCTACCCCAAGCCAGATCAGCCTTATCCATGCGAATTAAATATAAAATGTATGTTAAATTCGGTTACCCAACAACAGAGTTTGGAAGGTCTTCCTCCTCAATATTATTTAACATTCCAATATTTGTTGGCTCGCCAATTTGCATCTTATTATCCTTCGGCTAACTGGACGCCTCTGATGGAAGAAGACTATCAGAAATATATGTGGGCATTGGAAGCAGCAAACGATATAGATTTGACCATTCGTCCTTCTTTTATTTTGACTGGCCCTTCTCCATTTTACTGGCAAACTATTTTATCTTATGGGTAGGTGAAAAAATGATTCCTACTACTGATTTTAATATTGTCGGCAGCTTTAATAAACAACGGCTTCTTAATATTGACGCCGAGCGCGCAATTAACTGTTTTGAATACCGAGACCCGGAGGGAAAAAAACCAAAATCTCAACTTTATACCTCCGGGCTTAAGAATACGCAGTATGTTTTTTCAGAACAAACTGAAGGCGTACGAGCCCAATACACGTTGCTAGATTTTCAATACATTGTGGTTGGAAATGGAATATATCGACAAACCTTCAATGGGACAGTGAGTCTCTTAGGATATTTAGAAAATACTTCGTCTGGATATGTAGGGATTACTGCCAATGATAATCAAATATTATTTGTGGACGGAGTGAACGGCTATATTTGGGACACCGTACATTCTTTTTTTATAAAAATTACTGATACGCATTTCCCAGGCCACCCAATTGATGCTTTTACCTTAGATAATTTTATCGGCGTAATTGATGGTGGAACTCCTAATTTTCAGATTTCTATGTTTCTCCAAGCTGTTGTGTGGGGCCCCGATGTTAGTACATTTACCGCTGACTCTACTGGGCTTAATAATTGGTTAATTTTATCCACCACCGATAATTATCAAACCGGCGTGCCGTTTACGGTGAGTACGACGGGTACGTTGCCAAGCCCTTTAAATAATACAGACACCTATTACGCGATTTGGGTAGATGCAACGCATATCCGAGTGGCTTCATCCCAGGAGAATGCTTATTCTAATACTCCCATTCTTTTAACAAGCGATGGAACTCCAACCAACACTATTACTAGCTTAGGCGTATTACAACAGGGTGCTATCGAAAGTTATCCAGGCACTATTGTTGCGTGTAAAACTTTGCACCGAAGAATTTATTTTTTCTCAGAATATTTCACGGAGGTATGGGAGAATGCAGGGATCGGATTTATTTTACCTTTTCGTAGGAATAATTCTTTATTAATGGAATATGGGTGTGCTGCTATTGGGAGCGCCGTTTCAGATTTTGATTTAATATTTTTTCTTTCCAAGGCACGCAATGGACTGGGTGCTGTCATGATGGTACGTGGTACCGAAGCATTACCGGTGAGCACCCGCGCATTAGATTACGAATTGGCACAGTACTATGCTAATCAGCAAATATCAGATTGCCGAGCATTTTTAATAAAAGAGAATGGTCTTATTTTTTATAGAATGAATTTTACGGCTGCTAATCATACTTATGTGTTTAATGTTTCTCAATCGCAAGCAATGATATTTAATTTTACGCAAGCTGATCCTGGAAGTGACCAAGGAAAATTTTGGCATGAGGAGGAAGTTTTGAATGGTGATCGTCATCCAGCGCAATGCGGCGGAAATTTAAACGGAATTAATTATGTTGGAGATTATAAAAAACCAATTTTGTATATTTTGGATGTGAATACTTACACTAATAATAGTGAGGCTATTCGAAGAGCGCGCATTACACGCGTCTTATGCCCGCCAGGCTATCAGCGATTACGCGTGGACAGATTTCAAATAGACATGGCGCAAGGCCTACAGGTGCCAGACTTTGTAGCAAATAATATGCATTTGTACCTGGCTGTTTCTAAGGACGGCGGCACAAGTTATGGATATAAGTTGAAGGCCCCAATGGGCACCATAGGAAACAGAACTTTTAGGACGGTTTATAGAAAATTAGGAACGATCCCAAGAGGGCAAGGGTGGGTGGTAAAAATAGAATTTTATGATCCTTATCCTTTTGCTATTTTTGGGGCTGCATGGGCAGTTTCGCAATTACCGGAGTAAAATAATATGCCATTAGACTTTGATCAGTATCCCTTATACGACGCAATTGTAGGGAGAGATGGGCGCCATTTAAGTGATACGTGGAATTTATTTTTAGCTGCAGACCGGCAAAACTTAAGTCAATTTTTGACAAGCACCACGGTAAATTTACCTAATGTGACGACTGCGCAACGGGATCAACTAAAAAATTTAAAAAATGGATTAATGATTTATAATACAGATGTGGATAGTGCACAACTTTATAAAGAAAGTAGTAATACATGGGTAAATTTTCCATAGAGGAATATTAGAATGGCAAAATCACATTTTCCATCTTGGATACCAACTACGTTAAAAAATAAAAATTTTTTAAGCGGATTAGGTAGTTTTTTAGGAGGCGTCGGAATTAATTCTGGCGCCCCATTTTCAGCCGCCCAAGCAGCCTATGAAAAATGGGCTCAAATGGGAGGAAATGCTGAACAGCCATATATGGAAGCTGGTCAAGAGGCTATCCCTGAATATGAAGAATGGGCTCACAGTATGGCTGACCCAGAGGAATTTACTAACCAAATGATGGATGCCTACCAAGAGTCCCCGTATGCTAAATTTATGCAACAACAAGCGGTACGCTCTGCACAAAATGCGGGTTCACAATATGGGATGGTTGGGAGTAGTCCATATGATTTTCAGGTAGAACAAAATGCAGAAAATATTTCTTCCCAAGATTTACAAAATTGGATGAACCATGTGATGAGCTTGAATCGTCAATATGGGGGGGCGGAATATAATTTAATGAGAGGGGGACAAGGCTCGGCTAATCAACTGTTGAATTTATACGGTCGCGAAGCAGGGGCGATGGGAGAAACAGCCGCTGGCGAGTCAGCTGGACAGAACGCAAATACCGCGAGCACTATTGGAGGAATTGCTCAAATGGGAGAAGGCCTGGCACATACATTTGGATTTTAAAATTTGCTTTATTTAAGAAGAGAACTCTAAAATGAGATTACCATTTACTGCTTTACTTAATCCGATGACCGCGGGGAATCCCGTAGTAACAGCGCTTCATCAAGGAAATGTATTACGGCAGGCTATGTATGCGAGTCAAATTGCACGCGCTAAAGCTAAGGCTCAACCTGAACTTCTAAAATCTCAAATGTTGGCAAATATGCTACCATCCGTGACGAATGCTTTATCCAGTCCTTATTTTACTGCTACCCAAAAAAATAATTTAGTAAATCCTTTGCAGGCAGCACTTCACCAAGTTTTAAATTATGGGAACAGACCAGGAGCTGCCGTTTCTGGAGGAGGAACTGCCGGACTTTCCACCCCACAAGCTGCTCAAATTAGAAGAGCCACTCTGGGGAAATTAGGAGGAACTTTTCAGCCTCAAATTGCTCATCAAGATGCGAATGCAGTTAACAAAATAAATATTATCACTCATTTAGCCGATAATTTTTTGGGAATTCCCTACCGGGGAGGGCCAAATGCGCTAGTGCAGCCCTATAAACAAGCTGCACGAGCCGCATTAGGAAATAAATTGATTGGATTGCCAGGGGCAACACGGACATCTCCATCGGCTCCCACAGCATCTCTAAGAGCTACTCAAGATCCTCAATTGCCCTCATGGGATTTACCGTCTTATCAAATGTCTCTTTTAGAAAATTTAAATTTGTCCGACTCGCAGGCACGTGAGTTACAAAAAGGAAATCCCATCGTAATTGGCAATACAGCCTATCATTATTCTAACGGTCGTTTATGGGTTAAAAAAATAGGGGGGAATAATGCGCATAGGTAATCTTACTCCCTCCCCCCCCGGAGACGGTTGGGAATTAGCCGGGGGTAGTGGACCATCGAACTCCGCTGCTTCTCCCTCCCCTCCCGGTCCCGGCTGGGAGTTAGCCGGTGGAACTGGCCAACGCAAATCTGCTCCCCCCAAAGGCGGCGTGAAGCCTGCGCGTGCCTCTTTACCATCCTCCCCCTCTTGGAAAGCCATCGGCGGACATGCGCTGGAAAGTGGGTTAGTTGGAGCCGTAGAAGGAGGGTCTAGATTTGACGAGGCACTAGCCGATCCCAGTCGAGACGCGACTAACTGGTTGCCTTCAGCTGCGCGCAAAATTGTGGAAAAAAACCAGGGTGGCGGCTTTATTCCTTATCACCTAAGTCAGGCATTAGGAATTCCTAACACACCTCTTAACCGAGTGGCTAAAAATATTGGGATGTATGGGCCAGCGATTGTAGGAGGAATAGAGGCAGCCGATGTAGCAGGCACGGGGTTAACTAGGCTATTGGCTGGGCCTACCGCGGACGAAATCGCCGCAGACGGAATAAAAAATTTAAAAGCCTTAAGAAAAGCAAATTATTTAAAGGCCGTAACTGCGGTTAGTCATGCAAATGAAGCCGGCGACCATCCTTTACCCACTGGTATAGAATATAAAGTAAATGTATCTCCTAAATCCAAAGAAGTGCCCTCTAGTGCGGCTGAAAAATTAGAAGATAATAGAATGGCTATTGAATCAGCTATTTCTCCAGGATTTGGTGAAAATTTAAAAATGGCTTTTCCTAATAATGATAGCGGAATAAATGATGCCTACGACAAAATGGTTGCTGCTCCTACCGTAGGAAATGCACGTGCTCTTACTTCTATATTTAACACTATTAAAAATTCATCAGAAATTTCTCCCGCACAAGAGGCTCTTTTAACGCACGGAGAAACTTCGGTTAATTCAAATTTATTAAAGCCAGCGATGCAATCTTACTTGCGAGAAGGCCGCTCCACTAGCACTACTAAAAATGTATTTAAAAGATCCGCAGCCGATAAACTTAAAGATTTAAATAATGCTAAAAATTATCCTATTTTAAGAGATAACCCCTATGCTCCTCAAAATATGCGGGGGTGGCTGGGGGATAGTTTAGGGGCCACTCTTCAACATGACCATGCTTTCGGAGAGGACAGTGACGAGGAAAATTTACCTCTTACTTCAAAAACCCGCCAAGCAATAGAATTAAAAAATGCACTAGGAAAAAATTTTGATAAAGTTTTTGAAAAAAAATTCCCCTTAGGAACTGAAGATTATGGAAGGAATAAAAATCCTCTTAATCCCACAGAGGCTTATAAAAATCTTTTAGACAATCAGAATATTGGGAATGCTTTAGAAGCTCGCCGGGTTTTTTTATCTTCTGCTAACTCTCCAAAAATATTAAAAAGCCAAGCTGACGTATTGCGAGCCGCAGATCATGGAATTAAAAATTTAATAATCAAGGGGCTGGGAGACTACGATGCACAAAATGGTACTAACTTAGCCGGCCATTATTTAGCAGCTGATGCGCCTTTTAAGGGAGAATTTGAAATTAGATCTTATCCAGAATTAGATGATCTCCTCTCGGCCAGGAGCGATCCGGAGGATTACGATCCAGAGAAAGTTACAAAAATTTTAACCAAAGCAAAACATAAAGGGATTGGGATTGCATCGCGTGATAATCCCGGTTACCACCTTAACACGGAAATAAAAAATGCTCTGGCTAAAAACAGGCGCACTCCAGGTGCTACAAAAAAACTTATTAAAAATAGCCTGAAAATTTTAGGAGGCTCGGCTTTAGCATCCGGTGGATGGAATACTACAAATGCTTTATTTAAACATTTATTTTAAAAAATGAGTTTGGAATGACAATTACATATACTCTTGCCCCAAATCCGAAATGGTACGTCGCTGACTTAACTGGCAAGCCGCTTGGGGCCGGTTATTTACAGGCCTTTGAAAGCCAAAATCCTAGCGTGCAAAAAATTGTTTATCAAGACCCAGAGGGAACTATCCCGTGGCCAACTACAGTGATTGGAGGATATAACTCAATTTTATTTGATGCTAATGGTTCTCAAGGGCCTTTTTATTGGGAACAAGACTCTACCGATGCGGAAAATCAATATTATATTAGAGTCTATGACATTAATAATGTTTTTCAATGGGATCAAAATAATTTCCCAGGTCAGACTCAGTCGGGACCTGCCCCAGAAACTCATAATGGATTGCAAAATTTGATTGTAAATAGTCAGCTCCATAATAATTTTGGAAGTAGCCCAACACCTATTGCCTCTACCGCATTTAAAATAGCCCCCGGGGCGCATGCTGGATTTGCTCATACGTCCTCTAATTTTGGGCCTGATATTTGGTTTCTAAAAAGTAATACGACGGCCACTGATAAAATAGAATTTATAAATTTTACTTTGGGAAGTACGGCTTTAGCAGGAGATATTACACCTTTGCAATTTTGTCGGTATACCTGCACTGTGCAAGGCACTGAAACATATAAATTTGTTCAAATTCCTATTACTAATAAAGTTCAAAACTTAACAGAAGTAGAGGTCACATTTTCTATTTGGGCGAGGTCATTGGCAGGAGCCAATCAATTAAGGTTATCAGTTGCGCAATTTTTTGGGGACGGCGGGTCTCCCTCTGCCGTTGTCGACAGTACAGCTGAAACTTTCACGACCACTTCAGAATGGATAAAATATCATACTACCTTCACGGTGCCCTCGGTAACCGGAAAAGTACTCGGGAGTTGTGGAAATGATGGCCTGTTTTTGAGAATAAAGTTGCCTTTGGGGGCTACCACTATTTTAGATTTCATTAAACCGTGTATGTATACCGGTACGGTGATTCCTACTGAGCAATATACTCCCTACGATATGACAGACGCAGTTACATGCTCTCCTAGAACTGGTCAAAAAACTTTTTCAGATGATGGAACAGCGCCTTTTGGATACATTGCAGCAAATGGCGGAAGCATTGGAAGTGAAACTTCGGGTGCTACCTTGCGAGCTAATCTCGATACCTTCCCTTTGTATAATTTATTATGGAACAATTGTCTTGATAATTGGGCTGCGGTGAACGGATCGCGTGGCGCGTCTTCTATCGCTGATTTTGCAGCAAATAAATCAATGACAATTATGCAAAGCAACGGGCGTGTAATTGGGGCTTTGAATCCTATTATTACTAATAGTAACGTTTCGGTTACTATTACAGCCTTAAATGTTACAGCAGTGAGTGTGGCAGCGCCTGGAGTGTTCACTACG
>Ga0209640_10000432_pt1 | contig 32036 bp, 42 predicted proteins | sample RifCSP10_1_FD_184018 | JGI IMG/M metagenome (GOLD analysis project Ga0209640, IMG submission 184018) | Soil microbial communities from Rifle, Colorado - Rifle CSP2_sed 10_1 (SPAdes) (version 2) | ecosystem: Environmental > Terrestrial > Deep subsurface > Rock core/Sediment | place: Rifle... | reverse complement strand
AAGCAAGACGGCTCCCAAACCGGCCATCACGACACCGCTGGTTAACTTCAGCCAGCGTCCTGCACGCTCCTGCATTTTCGCGCGACTCAGCGTGACCACCGCAATCGTGACCATGAGGCTGTCATCGAAGATATAGGCCATGTTGTAGAGGCCTAGATATCCATAGTATTTCCAGGCTGACATCCGGTGGAGGGTCAGAATCTGCGTGTAGAGCGCCGGGAACCCTGCGGTGCAGAGCAGCTCGATGATGTTCACCAGTGCGGCTAGGATGACGATGCCCGCCAAGGCGCTGCCGAGATGTTCGGCTTGAAGTATGCCTCGGACGCGGGCGTAGAGTCCCGGCTTGGCGGACTCGGGAATGCTCAGCGAGATGCCGCGATGTAGGGCAAAGAAGTCCTTGACGTTGACGGCTCCTACGAAGAGGGCGATGCCGCCGAGACCGATCTGAACTGCGCGCGAGAGACCGATCAAGAGAAACATATTCAGCCAGGCCGCCATGAAGGCAAAATACACCAAGCCGCTGACGAGGACGAACGTTCCGGCGATGAGGGCCATCTTCCGCCGATCTTGAAGATTGACGAGCAGCGACAACAGAAAGAGCAGCACCCACATCGCGCAGGGATTGAATCCATCCAGCAGCCCGATGACGATGGTGAACAGCGGAAGGCCGAGGTCCCTGACGCGAAGCTCACCGAACCAGGTCGTCTTGATACTCTCAGCTGCGGGAGACGCTGCATCGCCTTGTACGTGCTGGTCGAGCTGGGCGCGAATCTCCGCTCCGGTCGTATCGGCTGAGAGGAATCCAATAATCAGCTCTGTACCGATGAGGAAGGTGGGAACGCCGAGGCTGGTCATGCCTCGGTCAGCGGCCATTGTCGCGAGCCGCTGCCGCGCGGCTGAGTTCTCAGCGATGTCGTAGACGGCGATCTGAAGCGATGGCCGCTCACGCCGAAGTTCATCGAGAAAGATCTTTGCGGCTTCGCAATGGGGACAGCCGGCGCGAACGAAGACCTCAAGATCCGGAAGGGGCGTACTGGAAAGGGCGCTGGCCTCCCCGGCCATCACGAGAAGGAAGATAAACGTGCCCAGCCCTCTGACAATTCCCTGCAGCCCTGTGTGCTGAAGGGACACGTCCTTGGTTCTAGCTCACGACGTCAAGTGGTGCTATCGTTCTGATGTAGGACAGCACATCCAGCATTTGCTGATCCGTCAGCTTGCCGCGAAAGCTATGCATCGGGCTGAATAGTACGCCGTTCGAGATCGCGATCAAGAGTTCCCAATCGGTTTTTGAGCGAGACATGAGCGACTGAAGATTGGCCGGCCGTACGATCAAATCTTGGCTATCCGGACCGTTCCCGTCCAATTTGTTCCCATGACAACGGAGGCAGTTCTTTTCATACACGGCTTGCCCTTCCCTGGGATTCCCGCGGGCGGTCTGCCCGGCGGCCCAGGAACTTCCCAACACGACCAAGCAGATCGCACTGATCACGCTCAGGACTTTCATGTTGCCAATGTCTCCTTGGTTGGTGGCGTGAGGCATACAGTCCTGTTCTCAACGGACAACGAGGACAGGGGTATTGGCTCGATGGACAATACCGTGAGACACGCTGCCCAGCAGAAACCGATCGAATCCCTTCCGCCCGTGAGAACTGACCACGATGAGGTCGTGGCTATTGCCCGCTTCGCACACGGTCGTGACTGGATCGCCCATGCGGACATCGGTGGTGACGGTGAACTGCGGGCCGGCTAACGCCCGAGCCGCGTCCTGCACGACCTGCTGAGCCTGCCGTTTGTGTTCTTCAGACCAACTTTGAAAGCCCACCATCAAATTGGGCTCGACCATTGCGAGCGAGGGGACGACCGACAGAATCGTGACGGACACGGGGTTTCTGAAGGGATGTGCCGTCAACCAGGCTTGCAGGCGGATCCCATCCTCGCGGCCTTCCAAGGCCAAGAGCACACGCTTCACCGGTCGTGCTTTCCCTTTCACGATCAGCGTTGAGCAATTTGCATGAAGCAAAACATGATGTGAGACGCTGCCGACAAGCATTTCCGTGAGACGGGAGCGATCATGCGTGCCGACGACGATGAGGTCGGCCTTCGTGGATTTCGTGGCGTCCAGGATATAGGAGGCTGCGTGATGGACTTCGCACCTGGACTGGACGGAGGGAATGTCTGCAGGTAACAGGGTGCGACAACGCTCCACCACCTCGCGGCCGGCTTCCTCCATCGCATGGCGAAATTCGTCGTATCCCTGCAGGTTGGCCGCCTCGGCCACCATGGGAGACTGGAACATGCCCAGGTCCACGCCGTGGACCAACGTCACCTCATCGGGCCGATAGAGCAGCCCGACTTGTTCGACTGCGGCAAAGGCTTCATCCGACCAATCGACGCCGATGACGATTCTCATTCTAGGGCCTCCTCGATCCAATCGTCAAAACAGAGGATGGGGCGCGGTGCCGAACGGAAGGGCGCGCGGTGATTCACCGACATTGCCGCGAATGCGCCAGCCACCTTCTTCGAACACGAGGTAGTGCACTTCCTCATGCCAGCTGTCGATAGGGATATATAGCCCGCTGGTCTTGGAGGCGGCCCACAGATGGCCGGTGCACGTGACTTCCAGCACGGCATTGCTCCCCGATCCGACCTTGGTGACTTTGCTGAAGAGGTGGGTGCTCGCAATCTCCTTGTATTCGTCGAAGAGGTCTTTCCAGACTTTGCGGATATCATCCTTCTTGAGCCCATGATAGTTGTACTGCGGAGAGTAGACGGCCATGACCGTTTCGAGGTCGTGGGCCTTGACCGCCTGTTCAGCCCGCTCAAACATGGCGACAACGGCATTGACCGTGGCCTCATCCACTTCGATCGTTGAACCGGCCGGGACGACGATCTTGGCCTGCGTCGTTTCCATGCCGACGAGGGATGCGGTCACGATCAGGAGAGCGATGATGGCGTCGCGCACTCTCCGGCCTCGACATGTCATCGTCTCCTCCCTCTGTCGTCGCATCAAATTCCGACTAGCGCGCGGTGGGCACAGATCCCCTTTAGGGCCCGCATGGCGTCCTCGAGCGATAACTCCGGTGCACTCCGGCCACGATGTTCGCCGGCCGCCAGCACTAGGTCGTTCATCGACAAGATCCCTTGCAGAATACCGTCGTCATCGACGACCGGAAGGCGGCGGATTCGTTCTCGCTCCATGAGATCCATGGCCGTCTGGATGTCGTCATCGAGCCGGCACGTGATGGCCTTCCCTGAGGCCGTTTCCCATGCCGTGATGGCTGAGGGGGTCTTGTTTTTCGTCGAGGCCGCCATGCAGATGTCACGATCCGTAATCATGCCCATGACTTGTCCTTGTACGTTCAAGATCGGCAGGGCACCGCAGTCGCTGTCCCACATCATCTTGGCCGCTGCAGCGAGATTCGTATCCGGGCCGCAGCACTGGACGTCGCGTGTCATGATGTCTTCAACTTTCATCCCGCCCTCCTTGAGACCGGTCGCGTGTCTCATCTCGTCCATGTCACTCGCACGAACTCTTCGTCCTTGTCGTAATGCAACTCCAGCTCGCCCTGATAGGCGTGCTTCAGTGCTTCGCCGATTCGCCTGGGCAAATGGGTGTCGGTCGTGGAAATTACGAGGCCTTCGCGTTTGGTCTCGATCGACATAATTCGAGAGAGGGGGTGTTCCTTCTTTTCTTTCTCTTCCGCATTCTTCACCACGCCGATCACCTGCTCATGCTGCTCGTCTTTGAAACTGCCTTTGATGGTGACGAAGCCCTTGGGGTACTTGTCGCGTATACGATGGCAGGCCGGGCAGCTCGCTTCTTCTGCCGTGCTCGGCGCGGTTCCCCACGTCCATCGTCCCTTATGGAACAGCGCGCCACATTCGGGGCACACGGTGGGTTCCTTGAGTTTGCCTCGCAGCTTGTAGGTGTCGTGTTGATATTCCTGAACGCTGCGATCGCGCCTGGCGCCCAGACCAGCCGGTGTTTTGGTTTTTGCGGTCATGCATGCTCCTTCATTTTCTAGGCTGAAGAAGGCTGTGGACGCTCGCGCATCGCTTCCTCAGCCAGGTTCAAATACTCCACCACATCGCGATCGTCGACCTGGGTGAAGTCCATGTAGTGGTTGCCCACGGCCCAGAACGGGTCCGGTGTGGCAAGGACCACCAACTCATCCACCTGCGCGCGGGCCTCTCGGATGGTCTCCACCGGGCCGACCGGAATGGCTCCGATCAGGCGTCGCGGCTTCAGGTGCCTGATGGACTGGACGGACGCGAAGAACGTGGAACCCGTGGCGATTCCATCATCCACGAGAATGACGGTGCGGTCGGTGAGCGCTAGGAGTCGGCGGCCCTGGCGATAGAGGGTCTGCCGCCGAGAGATCTCCTGTTGCTGTGCCTGAACGAGCTCTTTGACGTCCGCGTGGGTGAGACTGAACGCCGCCACCGCTTCCGGATTCAGATAGATCGTCCCCGTTTCGCCGACTGCCCCCAATGCGTATTCGGGATTATCCGGGGCTCCCAGCTTGCGGGTGATGAACACGTCCAGCGGAAGATGAAGTCCCAGGCTCAGCTGGTATCCCACCGCCACGCCCCCTCGGGGAAGCGCCAGAATGATGGCCGCCGGGTGGTCGCGGTAGTGGATCAGCTTCTCGACGAGGCGACGACCAGCCTCTTCACGATTCGTGAACGTCACCAGTTTTCCTTCCTGCCGACCGGATCGTGCCGTTACATGATGCCGCTTGTGACGCCGACTCCGATCAAGAACATGGCCAGCAAGACCAGCCCGGCAATCAGCCACCAGACGTGACGGTATGCCGGGTGTGGCTCCGCATGCCAATGCACGTCCCACGGAATCTCGAGATAATGTGGATGACGAATCATGGGAACCTCCTTTCCCATCGCATCTCATCTGCAATCAATGGTCACGGGATAATTGAAAGGAGTCTTTCTCCCAGGTATGACAAATGACCATTAACCAATGACGTGTCGTCTCTCGGACGTCAGGCCACTTTCACTTCAATCGCCTTGGGTTTGGCCTTCTCCGACTTCGGGAGATGGACCTTCAGCAAGCCGTCCTTGTACTCAGCCCCCACCTTGCTCCCATCCGCATCTTCCGGCAGCGTAAAGCTCCGCAGAAAGCTGCCGTAGGCGCGCTCGACCCTGTGGTACTTTTTGTTCTTCTCTTCCTTTTCGTACTTCCGTTCGCCCGTGATCGTGAGGACGTCGTCGTGCACGGACAACTTGATGTCCTCCTTTTTCACATCAGGAATCTCGGCCTTGATGAGGTACTCCTTGTCATCTTCCGAGATGTCCACGAGCGGCGACCATTCGGCGACGGTCATGGTTTCCTCCCCGGTCTCGGTCCGAGCAGCGGGGCGACTTAAATGGGTCGAGAGGCGCTTCTCCATATCCTCCAGTTCCTTGAACGGATTCCATCGCATCATCGGTTCCCATCGGGTTAATGCGGTCATGACTATCCCTCCTTTGTGTAGTTATGAATGTCTGATGCCCGGCTGGATGCTGTAATGCCCTGGTTGTTGTAAGTTCAGAATCACGTCGCCCTCGCGGCTAAGTCGATCGATCTCGAGAAACACTTGGTTCCAGGTGAGCCCAGGACACTCAAGGACTACTTCCTCCATGTCGCAACCTGGGGAGCGAAGAACGATCTCCATCACGGTTCGAGCCGTCGCCGTCTGTGCCATCGTCTTCCTCCTGTATAACGATCGTTGCCAATCCGAGGCATGTGCATCGACGGTGCCAGGGTCCGAGACATGAAGGTCATGCAGGGTCCCCTTGGAAATGCGGTATGTTAGGTAACTGGTGGATTTCAGTCCGGCGAAGAGAGACAACAGTCTGTGGCATTACGGGGCAGGTGATGTCTGCGGGCTGTTGCCTCTTTCGCCATCGATTGATAGAGGGGTATTCGGCGTTATTCCAATTGGATAAAGAGGTGTCGACAGGGTAAGCGATAGTTTCCGCCTTTGTGCAGTGTGGGAGAGGGTATCGACCTGCTTCAATGGCGGGATCAGATCCGAAGGGACGCGGTGTCCATCAGAAGCACGGCTCTCAAGAGAGATCGAAGATTGGGGAGCGCAGGGCATTCAAGCGTTAGTCATCCGCTGGGTTGTCCGGATGGGTCCGGGCTAGTCAACAGGCCCAATATCCAGAGTGAGGCGGGTTTTCTTGTTTCGAGGACGAATCCTTTTCCATCCTGTTGGCTCTCATAGCTGTCTATTACATTCAACCAGAGGGAGGAATCTGTTCATGACCAAGGTTGTTGCCGCCAAGAACACTCAGACCGACCGGTGCCATCGTTGCGGCGGACTCATGGTGGAGGAGAAAGTTTTCGAGTTCGGCGCAATCGACTGGCGCTGCGTGAGCTGCGGCGAGCGAATCGATCCGGTAATTCTCGCGCATCGCCAGAAAGACCTCGCGCGCGCCGAAGCCGAGAAACTCTTTGCTGGTAAAGGCAAAGCCCGCCTCAATTAGGCCACCAAAAACTCGCCAGGTCCTGCAATGCCACAGGCTACAGTTCGATGAGGCATCTTGCCCTCGTTGATTCCGACAGGATCGAGATTAGTTTATAAGCGAGGGGGGTGGCTTGAGCCTAGAGAGGTCGGCAGCCTCAGGTTTTGTGACTCGCCCTTGTGCAGCCAGCGTGCAGAGGGCACCGCTTCTGCTTCATAAGCGGGGTTGTGGTCAGGGGACGCGCCATCAACCGTCGGTGCCACTAGGCATGGCTCCTCAGCTGGAGCGCGTACGAAGATGGAGGCGCGGGGTAATCAGCCTCACTGCGACTGAAGGATTACCGAACATAACCCCGGCCGGTCGGCAGCTCCGGTGTTTCACACAAGGGCGGGCCTTTTTTGTTGTCTCCACTCGCCGCTACACTTCAGATACCAACCAAAAAGAATTGCATCTTGTGCCACTCCCTAGTGTCGGTAGGTGTGTGGTAAACATCATACTGATAAATATAGGGATTGCTGTGGGGGAAAAACCGGAGCGGAGGCGGGTCCAGAGAGCTCGTTGTAGATTGTGGAGGTCTTGGAGGGGTTTTAGGCTTCCCGCTCATTCCGGCGGGCCTGCTCACCGCCCCTGCGCTCGACCTCGATTACATTGAGTGTTCCTCTCACCGAGGCCTCCGCTCACTTCTAAAGTAACCCTCCTCCGGCTGGAGTCAAGTCAGCTCCGGAGGACGGTGATGCCACACCACCCTCGTCTTGTTCTGTAGCTTTTAAGGGCAGCACCTGGTCGGCACGACAATTCCCCAAAGATCTCTCTCGTGCCTAACTACGTGTTCTCTTGAAGAAAGCTTGCGCGGTACTTGTGCGCCTGACTCCCATCGACTCCGATGAGTCCGGCACAGCCAATGCTTATACATGAAGAGAACGTTTCACCTACGGATCGAGATGCCAGGAGGTGGCCTGTGGCAGCGAGGCGCTGGGTGGTTGCATTGGACGAATCGGGTGCGGCAGAAAAGATCGTTCACTGGATGCGGACGTTTCCGCATCCGAAGGACACGGTCGTTACCCTGGTGCATGTCCTTGGACCGTTTGAGATTCCGGAAGCGATCGGAGCCAAAGGGCAACAGCTCCTGCTGCAGCAGCAGGAGGCGATGGTCGAAGCGCTTCTCGACCGGGCAAGGCAGCTTCTCGAAGAGGCCTTTGCAGCAGTGGAGGTGATCCTGCGGGAAGGGGTTCCAAGTCAGGAGATCCTTCGACTGATCCGGGAATATCAGCCGGAACTTGTTATCTCCGGCAGGGGCGGGTTCTACCAGACCGCGGGGTTAGGACTGGGCAGCGTCTCATATCGGCTGCTCTCCTATGCGCCCTGCTCGGTGCTATTGGTGCCCGGCAAGGTTCAGCGCAGTGGAGGGTTGCGCGTCATGCTGGCTACGGACGGATCGACAGATGCGCAGCGAGCGGCTCACGTCGTGGCCGCGCTGCCCGGTTTGCGCGAGATCACGGTGGTGGGCGTGGCGCGTCCGCTCGGGGCCGAGAAGCTGGTGCTCGACCGTTTCCATGATTCCGAGAGCCGTAAGATGCAGGCGGAGTTCCTCCGTCATCGGAAGGAAGTCGCGCAGCAGGCCGTCGAGGGCGCACTGGAAGTACTGAAAGACGTTCCTGCCTCTCTTCGCACACAAGTGCTGTCCGGCCGTCCGGCGGGAGTAATCGCCCGGGCGGCACGGCGCGAGAAGGTGGATCTGCTTGTCGTCGGATCGCGAGGGCTTACGGGAGTCAAAGCCGCGGCGCTCGGGAGCGTGTCCCACGCGGTGGCGCAATTGGTGACCTGTCCCGTTCTCATTGTGAAACCGTAGGAGAACAAAGAGGCTTCGATGGCGATCACCATAATGGCGGTACCGGTCCAGAAACCTGGGTGTGTCAACGTCGTGCTCGGCCAAGCACATTTCATTAAGACGGTCGAGGATCTGCATGAGGCACTCGTCACGGCAGTGCCCGGCATCAAGTTCGGCTTGGCGTTCTGTGAAGCCTCAGAGCCTTGCCTGGTGCGCTGGACCGGCACGGATCAGGAGTTGATTGCGTTGGCGCGGACCAATGCTCTGGCGATCGGGGCGGGACATAGTTTCATCGTGCTGTTGCGAGATTGTTTTCCCATCAACGTCCTGCCGGTTCTCCGCCAGTTGCCGGAAGTGTGCCAGATCTACTGTGCGACTGCTAATCCGGCGGAGGTGATACTGGTGGAGACCGAGCAGGGGCGCGGGATTCTCGGGGTGGTCGACGGATATCCTCCGAAGGGGATTGAGGCGGAGGCAGACATCGTGGAACGAAAAGCGCTGTTGCGCCGATTCGGATACAAGCTCTGAGGCAGAACAGAATATGCCGAGATCCAAGCGGCCAATCTTTACAGTCCAAAAGCATCAGGCCACACACCTTCATTATGATTTCCGTTTGGAAATCGGCGGCGTGCTGAAGTCGTGGGCCATCCCCAAAGGCCCCTCGTTGGATCCGTCGGTCAAACGACTTGCCGTCGAAGTGGAAGACCACGATCTCTGCTATGCAAACTTTGAGGGAGTCATCGAAGAAGGCCATTATGGAGCTGGGCCAGTGTTGGTATGGGATGCAGGTTGGTTCGAACCGCTTGATGCGAACCAGGGCCCTGAGTCGCTGGCCCTGATGCTCCATGCGGGCAAATTGGAAGTACATCTGCAGGGGCAACGGCTGCGGGGCGGCTTCACGTTGGTACGCATGAAAGACCGACCGCGGCAATGGCTGCTGATTAAACAACGAGACAAAGAGGCTCGTCCCGGTCACGAGGTGGTGGAGGAATTTAGCACCTCGGTGTTGTCCGGTAGGACCATCAAAGACCTGGAAACAGCCGTCGCAGCCAGGACGTTGGAGACGTACCGCTGTGGGTGAACTGAGCCCCATGAAGAAGAACCACCGCATCGCGAGTGACCAGGGATAACCAGTGGCCTCAATGGCAGGGACAGAGGAGCAGCAGACTTTCCGGTTATGGAATGTGGTGGTCACAGCCAGGGACCATGAACAGCGACACCTGGCCAGGCTGGTGAAACGGCTGGGCGATTTCTGGTGGACACCGTTTCTCGGGGTGTTGGTCGGGCGAGTCGAGGATCATGAAGCCTTCTGCGATCAACTGCGCCGCAGTGAGGAGGACAACCCCGGGTTTCTTCACCCCTTGGCCAGGTTGGTGCCCATCGATCGCACGTTTGCCTTCCAGGTTGAGAGCCTGTCGGCCCAACTTGGCCGAGCAGTTCTGGCTTATGCCGATCGGATTGACAGCGGCTCGTTCTATGTGCGGATCGAGCGGCGGGGCCATCCGGGTGCCATCCACAGTCAGCCACTTGAGCAGGAACTGGACCGAACGCTGATGGACCACTTACAAGAGCAGGGCGCCGCGCCGCGCATCGACTTCAAGGATCCGGATGCGATTGTGGCGGTGGAACTGATTGGGGACGAATCTGGAATCGGATTAATCACCCGAACGATGCGGGAACGCTTCCCCTTCGTGAAGGTGCCGTAGTCACGAAGGGAGAAACACATGACTGTACCGAAGCATCTGGAAGAAGCAGCGGCGAAGATGAAGGAGGCTACGTTAAGAATTGAGGAGGCCCGCCAAGGTCCCGTGACCTGTGAGAACCAGAAGGTATGGCTGGAGGCATTAACGGACTATTGCCTGGCGCTGTCCGAAGTCCAGGCCTACGGCAATGAATCAGTACACGAGAAACTGCATGAGCTGGCTGGGCGCATGGGCTTGCGAAAATTTCCTGCCGGCAGCTAAACCGGCGCATGGTGAATCGGGGAGCGCGTTACTGTTTGGCCTTTTTCTCTTCGACCACGGTTCGGTCGCGCAATCGTTGAACCAGCTCTTCATAGGAGTCGGAGCGGATGATCTTCTCGAACTGACTGCGGTAGTTCTTCACCAGGCTGACGCCGTCGGCAATGATATCGTAGGCATACCACCGTCCCGCCTGATTCATCAGACGGTAATCCATCGGGATCTCGACTTTGCCGGATAGGAGCTTGGTGCGGACTTCTGCAAACTGTCCTTCGAGCCGCTCACCGAGATACACCACCTGCTCTCCCGAATAGCCTTCGATTTTTCCCGCATACCGGTCCGAAAGGAAGGCTTTGAACAAGTTCACAAATTCGGCGCGTTGCTCGTTCGTCAACGGCGTCCAGTAGGCTGCCAAGGCTCGTTTCGACATTTCGGCGTAATCGAAGCGGGTCGCGATTACGACTTCCAGCATACGACGACGAGGCATGAGCTTGGCCGGGTCTTTCAGTGCCGGGTCTTTGAGGATACGGAGAACTTCGGTGACCGTCGCACGAACCACTTCGGTGGGAGACTCCGAGTCCTGTGGTAATGCGCCGAATGCGACGGAACAGACGAGAACGGCCAGAAAGGTGTCGAAAACGACGGCTGTGCGCACAGCCTCCCACAGCCGATCCAAGATCGCCGTCAGCCCAGCCGGCCTGAAATGTGGATGGGCCCACCCCGAACCTGACCGTTGATGTCCGTATCGCCACGGCAAAGAGCGTGTCTCCTCGGGAACTGCCAGTGACATGAAGCTACTCTTTCCGCGACTCGTCAATCCAGCACAAACGTCACCTTCAGGTCCACGCGATACAAGTCGACCTTGCCGTTGTCGACCACCACATGTTGCTCCTTCACCCAGGCCGACTTGATGTTGTGTACGGTCTTGGATGCTCGGCTGATCCCCTGGACAATGGCATCTTCGAAACTCTTCGGCGATTCGGAACTAATCTCGATGACCTTGGCTACGGACATAAGACTCCTCCTTTTTATGCGCGAACGTGTGGTTCATGAGCACCGCATCGCTCTTGTGTATAGGGTGACGGTCACCTCCAGACACATATCTATTATTCAAGAACGGCGATCAGCTCCGCTCCGACGACATGGGGACGCCCCCTCGGATGCTCAAAAAGGCCGTCGTTCCGTTCCTATGGCTCTGAAATACTCTCTCACTCTATCTTGGATTTGCACCAGACAGTCGGGGCAATAGGTGTGAGTGAAGAGAAGATCGGTCGAATGCATCGAATGAGTGCTCCGGTACGTATTCAGCGTGATCCAAGACACTGGCTTCGGAGGCGGTACGGATTCATCGTCTCGAACCAACCCGCAGATACAGCAGACTGGGATCAGTTGCGGCATCCTATATACTTCTGCTTTTAGAGAAGAGATTGTCTCGGGAACGCGCGGTGCAATCCTTTCCTCAGGAGACATCAGATATCCCTTTCCTCAGACTTTCGGGGATCCGTTGTTCATGTTTTCTCTATTAAGGAGCAAGTGACATGCCGTCAGGCTGTGGCAAAGCCCTATCGAGAGACCGATGGCAGCGCGTGGGTTTAATGTGCGGGATTGAAGATGAAACAGGCGGTCCGTTTCCGATCTCCGGGCGAAGTGCCTCAAACCTAAGAATGCCACTGCTGCAAAGAGCAACAGGACCAACGATGTCTTCCTCAGTGGACCGTGGCTAAGGTCGAACGAGTCATTTGCGCCAATCCGATGTCCATCCATGCGCATGGATTTGGGGCGCCTTCCCTGGTGTGCCGCAGCGCGCGCGTCTTGTGGTGACGATCCGGGACCACGAACAGTAACTCGCGCTTCCCCCTCGGCAGTCTATGCCCTTTCTCACCCCAGTCGATTGAAGGTAGGAGTAATGCTTGTACGCCGTCGGTTCATAATCGATACGATGTGTCAGATGGTGTGGCAGAGGACGACAGCTTTCCCTGCAGGGCTGCCGCAAAATTCTACAGCGCATGTTGCTTCGTATTATTTTTCCAGGACTGTGAACAATGAAATGAACTCGTCGTGTTTCACGGGCTTGTAACCAAAACATGATGGGTATAGCTCATTGGCATTGGACATGCAGGCAAGCTCTCTCGTTTCTCACTGAGAGGAGGGCCTCATGAGCCAAGTCAGCGAGCAAATCATGCAAGTGGTCTTTCGATCCCCTGGCTGTTTACTGGAAGAAGTGGTGTTGGAATGTCCTGGCCTGTCTTGGAATCAGGTCTTCTGTGAGCTCGACCGTATGAGCCGTAACAGGCAAATTCGACTCGCCCTGAAGGGGCCGGGACTCTATACCGTGACGACCGCTCAGCGATCAGCCGTCACGTGAGTGTTCCCCCGACTCGTCGATTGAACGGTTACTCATCAGCTGAGCGGCTCCACGCAGTGGTTCGTACAATGCGGGAGCAGGAGGTACGACGATGATCATGGCATCACCAGAGGCCCACAAACCGAAATCACGTCCCCGTCGTGGGAAAACGCAGGATCTACCTCCGGCGGCACCGGAGGTCGCAGGCGACCCCATTCATTATTGCGAGGACCTGTCCGATCGGGTCAGCCAACGAGCCTATGCGCTCTATGTGGAGCGAGGCTATCGCGACGGCTGTGCGCTCCAGGATTGGCTCGATGCGGAACGGGAGTATGGGCCGTGAACAGCCCATGTGAGTGCCCACGGTTGACCCACTCAACTCATTCATTCGGCGGATCTTTTTGTAGTGTGTTGACGCGACTTGATTGAGCGCCTCCCGGAGTTCCTCGCCCTGATAGTAGCGATCCGCCATTTTGCGCGGCTGGACCGATGCCTTCTCGACTTAGGTTGCGCAAGGCACACCGCCTACTGCTTTTTTGACATCGATGAGCGCGGCTATGCCCTGAAGGGTGTCCAGCGCCTGCGGTATCGGCGTTACGTTCCCACGCGATCAAGAATGAGATCCTGATACCAGTGCTGACCGATCATCTGTATGGTCTCGTGGTCGTTTGAAATGACCTCCCAGCTCTGCGACACGATCATGGAGAGCGGCTGCGATTTGTCGATATCGATCGGCCCCGTGACTCGGTCCGGCAAGTGCGTTTGGGTTGAGGGCTTCGCCAAACAGGATCCTGATGCGCCGTCGGCGTGGCCACCATGCCCCCTGCGGAAGTGCCTCAAAGCTCCCCTCGATCCAAACGGGAATGACGGGGACGGGGTGTGCCGCCAAAATCAAGCCGATTCCTGGCTGAAACGGTTGGAGCGTTCCGTCCGGAGACCGTGATCCCTCGGGAAACCAAACCAGATTCTGGCCGCGCGCGAGTGCTGCCGCGCCCACTGCAAGATTCGCCAGCGGGCGGCTGCTTTGGTCTATCGGCAGGACTCGAGTCGCGCGGCTGACGAGGCGCATGATGGAAGTACGAAACATAATCCCGGTCCAGCCTCCCCAGTAGGTCTGGTTCAATAATCCGATGGACAGGGCCGCAAAAATGGCCGGCGGATCGAGCAGGCTGACATGATTGGGCGTCATTACCCAAGGACCGCGCGCGGGAACTCGCTCGATCCCGCACACTTCCAGATTGAAGACTGCCCGCATGAGCAGTCGGTCGAGCACAGATAGAGCCGACCCGAGTTCTTGCAGAAACCATCCCCGTGGCGCGAGCCAGCGCCGTTGCTGCGGATCTAACAACTCTTCCGGCCTCGTGAGTTGTACCGTCGGATCAACTGCCGTGACGGTTGCCTGTTCTGCTTCGACGGCCTCGCGCAGCAAATCCCTCACGGTCCCGATACGCGTGATCGCTTCTTCGGGTAGGTCGACGCCAACCCGGTCGCGCAGGTCCAGCGTCATCGTCATCCACTCCAATGAGTCCAGCCCGAGTTCGAGCGACATATTCGTGTCCGGCGTGAGCCGTACGGCGGGAAATCGGATGGTCAGCCAGTTCCATGTGTGCAACGCGAGAGGATCCTCCAGCAATTGCCGATCTTCCGTCGCCATCAGCTCAATGGGGATCGGTCGCGATTCGACCAGGAGTTTGTCCCTTCGCCGTGTGCCCGCTTCAAAGAGATCTTTGAGTTTGTGTCGCTGGATCTTGCCGAGTCGCGTCCGAGGTAGGGGATCGATGCTCACGATGAAATCGGTGATACGGGAGTACGAAGGCAGGAGGGCTAGGTGTGCGTCGATGTCGGCACGAATCGATTGCGTCAAGTTCTCGAGTTCGCCCGTGTGGATCGAGGCGGCACGTGGGACGATGACCCCGACCAAGCGGCCCTCGTGGGCGAGCACGCCCGACTCCCGGACCGAAGGAGCGCCATCCAGGATTTCCTCCACCCGCTCAGGCCAAATCTTTTCGCCGGCGGGCAAGGTGATGCGGGAGGAGGCGCGCCCGACCAAATGTAGGCAGCCGTTTTTATCGAAGTAACCTAGATCGCCTGTCCTGAACCAGCCGTCCTGAGTGAAGGCCTCGATCGTCTTGTGCGGCAGATGCAGATAGCCGGCGAACACATTGGGGCCTTGGGCTTGGATTTCCCCCTGGCCGGTATCCAGATCGGGATCGGCGATGCGGATGGAGACGCCGGGTAGCGGCTTGCCAGCCGTATCGATGTATCGGCTGCCGGGAGTAATGAGCGTAAGAATCGGCGAGGTTTCGGTGAGTCCAAAACCGCCTGCGATCTGCCACCCCAATCCCGCCAATTGCCAAGCGAGGTCCGGTGCCAGCGCGGTACCGCCATAGACCAACGTCCTGAGTTGCGGTGCAAGTTGTTTGCGTAGCGGCGCGAACAGCCGTAGACCGAGCCGAAGGTCGAAGTATTGAATCAGCATCGTGGAGAGCATGAGCGTGCCGTGAAAGACCGCAGATACTGCTCCTCCCTTCTGTCGCACCCGCTCCTCGATTGCGTCGGACAACGCAGAGTAGAGACGAGGAACACCGACGATCGCGGTTACACGACCTTCCCTGAGTGCACGCAGAATCTGAGGCCCGGTCAACGAATGGGGAAGGATGACGGGAAGCCCGAGCGTGAACGGCGCAAGCAGTCCAATCATGAATGGATACACGTGGTGGAGTGGCAACGGCAAGAGCAGCCGTTCATCGGGGCGGTACACCTGGACGGTCAGCAGAGCCTGGAGATTGGACAGGAGGTTGATGTGGCTCAACGGCACACCTTTGGGCCGGCCACTGACCCCAGAGGTGTAAAACAACAGGGCAGGATCCTCAGGTTGCACGGAAAAGCTCGTGTGCGTCGGCTGACGGCTGAAGTGTTGCCAGCTTCGGGGATCCTCCTCGTCAGCGTCCAACACGATAATGGAGCGGTCTTGGTGGAAGCCGAGAGCCGTCAAGCGATCAGCCAGAGGTCGAATGGTCATGACCCAACGGGCCGCGCTGTCCTCAAGCACATGGACGAGGTCCTCGCCCGCCATCTGAGAGTCGATGGGCACCGGTATGGCACCCGCGCAGAGCAAGGCCATACAAGCGACGATCCACTCGGGTCGGTTGGGTGAATAGACTGCAGCATGCTCACCTTTACGAAGGCCTGCCTGGAGAAGCCCCGAAGCCAGACGCGTGACGCCGTCCGACAGGTCCGCAAAGGACCATGTTTCGACCGTGTGTTTGTGGAACGCCAGGATCGCCGGGCGGTTCCCATGGGCCGACAGATTTCGAACAAGGGCCTGTAGCGTGTCAGGGCCGGTCATAGACAATACAAGAGGGACGAATAGTTCCCGGGCTTCCTCGTCCGACGAGGTTATCGCAGTTGGCGGATCTCTTCGTAGTGTGTTGACACGACTTGATTGAGCGCCTCCCGGAGTTCCTCGCCCTGATAGCGGCGATTGGCCACTTTTCGTAGACGCGCGGCCAGCCCTCCGTCGCCGAGTGTTCCATCCGACCATTTCACAAAATCCTCGCGCCGGTCGTGATACTCAAGGCTCTCCAGCGGAAGCGTCGGAATCAAGCAGGACAACTCGTACAAACTGGCTGCTTCTATCCCCAGTTGGCCTTTCTCGGTTCGGAAGGAGAACCGTTTCCCCTGCGGGAGAGGCACGTCGAGATATTTATAGAGGTGGCGGATGTGGGGAACCCGCCGGATCGCCGGGCGCATGCGGACGAGTTCTCTCCCGCAGAGCAAGGCGCTCCCCATCGGGATCTGGTCAAGATTCGAGCCTTTCAAGCTGCACGTGGCACAATGTGTGCGCAGGCAATCCCCTATCACGTTGTCCGTGAGGCGGGTCAACAGCAGATGGTGGAGTGAGGTGAGCACCGACTCGCTGAGGCGATCCGGTCGATAGGAGACGAAGGCCCATCCGCCGGCCTCCAGGAAGGGGCGGAGCAGCATCGTGACCTCGCTCCCTTCAAACAAGAACTCCTGCGCTTCGTCCAGCACGATCCAGTGAGGGCGAAACTTGCGTTCGCGCACCGGGCGCAAGGCACGTATCAACTCGGCAACATAGTGACTCCGCAAGCTGATGGGATACTGGCTCAGATCGAGGACCAACGACACGCCTCCCTCCTCAATGAGTGAGACGACGGCAGATGGAGGGGGGAGAGAGGCCCGGTCACCCGTGATCGACACGAAGCGTGGCAGGACTCGCAATCCGCGAAAGTCTCCTTCGGGATCGATCAGGAGGACCTGATACTCTTCATGATGGAGCCCTTCTGCAATCAAACCGACCATCCATGACTTGCCGGTCCCTGAGTTGCCGAAAACCCCCAGATTACGCCCGGCCAATCGTGCGGCGGGGATGCTGCTGGTCGCACCTGTCTCTGTTTGTCCGAGCAGAATCGGCCGTTCGCGTTTGAGAGGAATGTCGAGAAACTTACCGCCCAGGGGGTATTCTTTGAGGATTTCCAGGACGCCTTGGGGTCCGGGTGCCGTGGCGACGACGTCCGACATCTCGATCACAGCGGGAACGGCATCCGCCACTGCGACCGAGACCTCGGCGAGTGTCAGCATGGAGAGATCGTTCTCCGCATCGCCGAATGCGGCCAAGTTTCTGGGAGACAAACTGCAGAGGGTGAGGAGCCGTTCGAGCCCGGCCCCCTTCGTCGCACCGGGCGGGAGCACCATCACGGCGCCTTTGTTGTATTCGAGCGAGGAGCTGCCCCCATGCGAGCTAAGCACGCGCCACAACGCTTGGTCGTGAGGCGTCCAGGTCGCAGCGATCGCGAGGCCTCGTTCGAACGGAATGTCTGATTCTTCGATGGCCTTCAACAACCGAACATCGAGTTGGCCGAAGGGGAGGTAGGTTTCCCTGCTTGCGCTGTGGGTGAGGACCGCGCCGTTTTCCCACACAATGCCGGCAAAGAGGTCTCCGAGACTGCCCAATTTCACAGTCTCGAAGCGCCGTCCTGTAACAAGAAACAAGACGTGGCCGCTGGCGCGGCATTGTTCCAACGCTGTTTCCAGTTCGGGAGGCACGTCACCGTTCACGGCGAGTGTGCCGTCAAAGTCGAAGGCCATGACAAGGCGGTACATACAGCCTCACGCGGCTGAATGTTGAATTGTGAGTTTTGAATGATGAATTACCCGCAATGGCGTCCCGAGTGTCGATACAAATTCAACATTCATAATTCCTCATTAAACATTTCCGGTTTAGATGCCGACGAGTACCCGGTGCGCGTTGATCACCTTCAGTGTCTTCATCACATCCTCGTGGGAGATACTCGGTGCCTTTCCCCTTTTCGCCTCTCCGGAGAGGAGGACGAAATCATTCATGGCGACGACGCCCTGGAGCACACCGTCTTCATCCACGACCGGGAGCCGTCGGACTTTTTCCCGTTTCATGACGTCCAGGGCTGTGTGGACATCATCAGACATCTGGCAGGTGTAGGCTTTCCCGGACACTGTCTCCCAGACCGTGATGTCCGATGCAGGTTTATTCTTGGTCGCAGCGGCCATGCAGATGTCGCGATCCGTGATCATACCCATCACCTGACCCTGGACATTCAGGACGGGGAGGGCTCCACAGTCGCTGTCCCACATCATTTTGGCGGCGGCAGCCAGATTCGTGTCCGGGCCGCAACATTGTACATCGCTGGTCATGATATCTTGGACTTTCATGGGGGGTCCTCCTTTGAAAGAAGCGGCTGGTTGTGTTACGGACTTTTTAGCCGTAACTGCTTGTTCTCAACCGTCGTATCCTGGATCAACTTGCCAAAACTGTCGGTCAAGACGTCATTCACAAGCGCTTGGGCATCCTCCGGTTCGAACCAGAAGACGTCGTCGGCTCCGCTCCCATTCAAGGTCATGCGGATCGTACTGCCGTCTGCGACATTCTGTGCTTGTAACGCGAGTTTCGTTTTCGTCGTGACCTCGGTAAAGCCGACACGACTCTTGGCGTGGACGGAAAAGTCGAGGATTTTTCCCGTGAGGACGACATCCGGGTTGTCGCTAACCCCTCTCTTGGTTACCTGCCAGCCCTTTGCGGTCAGATAGTCGGCCAAGGCTTGGGCGACGGCGTCGGCCGGATTGCCTCCAGCAACGTCGAAGTAGCTGACACCTCCCCAGAGATGGGTCCGGACTCCAAGACCTGTGTGGTAGGTCCGGCCGTCCTCAAAAGAGGCTAGGGCCACGCGAATGGCCGCAGCCGGTTTCGCCATCTTCTCGGCACCGGGTGGAGCCGGATGGAGTTGAAGAGGAATGACCTCGCCGGTGCCAGCGCACCCAACCAGCGTGACGAGCCCGATCCAGCCAAAGAACAGGGCAAATGTTTGCCTCACATGACCCTCCCTGGGTTCAGACGATCAGAGCTCTTGTTCTCTCCGTGGCATCTGGACCACCTTCATCGATCTTGTTACGGGTGCCTGAAGTGAGCGCGTCGATTCGACTGCCAACAGGATTCGCTATGTTCAGCGCAAAAGGGACGCTCTTTGCCGTAGCTCGTGATCTGGATTTGTGATGAGGGAACGCCGAGGTCCCGGAGATACTGTTTGGTTGCCTGAGCACGACGTTCGCCCAGGACGAGGTTGTAGGCGCTCGTTCCTCGCTCGTCACAATGACCCTCGATGAGAATGGTTCGATGGGGTTGCGACTTGATGGGGCCAGCATTTGCCTCAAGCCCCGATCGCGCATCACCACGAATGGCATACTGATCGAAATCGAAAAAAATGTCAGATAGTTCCGATACGGCTGCTGGTTGAACCGGCTGGACAGCCGGCTGGTGTGCAGGAGCGACTGGCTGTTCCTCGACACGAACTTCTTCGACTGGAGGCTTGGTCGGGAGAACCTCGATCTTTGGTTCTTCCACCCTGGCCGGCTCCCCAGGCTCTTCCTTGGGCGGTTCGGGCACCACAGCAGTCGGCGGAACGACTTTCGCGGCTTCCACCACAGGCACAGGTGACGGACCGGGCTGGAAAGTCTGATCCTCGACCGCCGTCGTGATTCTGCGACCGGTGCATCCGAAGACCGTGGTGAGCACAATCAACCAGAGACCGAGGGTTCTAGAATGCTGCTGCCACGGTGCCTCCATTGTCGCTCCTTTGTTCACTGAAGATGAATAGATTGGGCGATCAAGCCATCGGATGACTTTAGGTACGTGAGGTCGGCTGATTCCCCCAGCTTAATGTCAGCCAATCTCGTAGTTCGTGAGCCTCGCGTGATCTTGGTATCAGTCGGGACACGAGCCCCCACAATCAACTCGTCCTTATTTGGCAGTATAACTTTCAGGACGATGGTCTGAGGATCGGCGGTAGTATTGGCGGCCATCACTGTCCCTCGCACCGTTCGCTGGATGGCCTCTGCTGCGACGGTCGCGAGCGGGGTCGTCTGGGTCACGAGTCCAATGGCGAAAACAATACAAAATGAACCGAGCATCGTTCTCATAACATGAGCCCTTCCTTCTGCCCGCGGAACCCCGAATCAATGCATTTCGGTGACTGGTCCTGTATTTCAAGTGGCAAGAACAAGGCCATGCCACATCAGCATCGATCTGCCGTCCACTTGTAGAAAATTCCTTGGCTTGAAATTGCCTAACGCGGGGGCTGGCTGCAGTAGCTTGAGGAGATCCGCTACAGGTGCACTCACCTTACTGTGGCGAAAGGTCTCCAGAATCCCCAGAGATTAGAATTCGTCATCCTTCTTTCCTGGTACGTGAATCCCCCAGAATGCTCCGATCTCATCGTGATTGCTCTGCAAAAGGAATCCTGGGGGCCAGAATACTAATCGTCGAGGTCCGGCATTCCGATTGCTCATTGAATGCTCTGTAAGGGGCTGGCTCCTGCGTAACCGGGAGGAGGCCAAGTAGCGCTCGAGTCGTTTCGATTGCGCGGTTCCGTTCATGGGGGCCGGCCCCACGGGATGAAAGGAGGAAGCTATGACGTTCCCAGACGCATTGCGATTGCTGGAGCTATTTCATGCGCGAGATTATGCCCAAGCCAGGCCGCACCTGTACTTTAAATCCTTGAAGTCAGATAGCTGGGTCCGCCCAAAAGGGATGAGAGTGTTTCCGTCGAATCTCGAAATCGGAATTTTGGACGCGGAACAGGAGCAATGGGAAACGATCCCCTTCAGAGACGTCAGTTTCGGGCTCTGGTAGCCGAATTGCGGGGCAGGGGTGGAGACTGTAATCGCCGTGAATGGTTGAAAGCTGGCGGGGCAATCTTCCTGGCGCTTGCCGCTTCGGTTGTTTGGGCGAGGCCGAAACCGAAGGCCGAGGCCCGCAGTCGAATCGTGCGAACAGTGACGGGAGACATTTCACCGTCTGACTTGGGCGTGACCCTGCCTCACGAGCACCTGTTGGTGCAGCATGTAGGCTGGCGGCGCGACTCAATTCTCGATGATCTGGACCTCGCGCAGCGGGAACTAGATCTGTTCGCGCAGTATCCGTTCAACAAGATACAGGCGCGCACGGTGGTGGAATTGACCAGTCATGGAGTGCGTGGGCTGTCCCATGCAGAACGACTCAGGATGGTTGCAGAAAAGACAGGAGTGCGCATCGTGATGGCCACCGGTTTCCACAAGAAGGCATGGCACCCGCACCAGTTGACGCAGAAGACTCAACAGCAGCTGGAGGAACTCCTCGTCGCGGACATCGTCGATGGCGTCGGCTCTCTTCGCATCAAAGCCGGTGTCATCGGGGAGATCGGCATCAGTGGAGCCGGGCCAGCGATCGACGACATCGACCCGGACGAATTCAAAGTGCTCAAGGCGGCCGCGGCGACACAGCGGCGCACGGGAGCCGCGCTGTATCTGCATTTTGATAACGACTGGCGCAGTCCGAGTGTCAACGGGACGTTGCGTCTGGCGGTGCTGCAATACCTATCCGCTGAGGAAAGCATCGACCTCCATCGTGTAATCATATGCCACTGTTCGCCGCTGGAAGCGGATCTTCCCCTTCACCGGCGAATCATCGAGACAGGCGCCTATGTGGGGTTCGATTCGTGGGGAGTTGATGTGGGGTGCCCCGGCATTCCCGAAAGCGATTATGCGACGTACGGTGCGGCGGTCAGGGAGTTGATCGCGGACGAGTCCTGCCTGCAGAGGGTTCTTCTATCGCAGGACGTGTGCGTGCCTCGTCATCTGACTGCTCATGGGGGATGCGGCTACGCCCACCTCGTGCGAGATGTCGTCCCTCGGTTCTTGTCGTACGGAATCTCTGAACAACAGATTCATCGGATGATGGTGGGGAATCCACAAACCGTGCTGCCTCTCGCGGCGAATGCGTAACGACCCTGTGAGAACGATCGGTGCCTGAGTAGCGCACAAAAGATGGAGGGATCATGGATGTCATGGAAGCCATTTACCAATGCCGTTCCGTGCGGGCCTATACCGAACAGCCGGTTGACAAGACAACGGCCGAAGCCCTCATCAAAGCCGCGACCCATGCTCCCAGCTCGATGAACGAACAGCCCTGGGCGTTTGCCGTGATCCAGAACGCGAAGCAGCTCGCGCAATGGTCGGAGCGCATCAAAACGTACGTGCTGGAGCGTCTCAAGCCGGAATCTCCGTTGGCGAAGTATCGCGACATGGTCTCCGATCCCGATTACCACGTCTTCCACCGAGCGGGGACACTCATCATCATCTGCGCAAGATCGGACGCGCATAACGGCGAAGAAGATTGTTGTCTGGCTGCGCAAAACCTCATGCTTGCGGCCTGTGACATGGGCCTGGGCACCTGCCCCATCGGGTTTGCCCGTCTCTGGTTGAATCGGGCCAGGATCAAACGGGGCCTCAGCATTCCGGACGATTATGTCCCGGTGTTCCCCGTCGTCGTGGGCTATCCGAGCGGAGAGACGCCACCGGTTTAGCGGCGGGCTCCGGAGATTCTTGTCTGGCAGTAGAGCGATGATGTCATCCATGAAACCATTGCGTCTCGCTGTTGTCGGGTTCGGCAAGGTGGGACGGGTCTGCGCGGAACTTATCTCCCTGAGCCATGACCTCAGTGTGGCGGCCATCGTACGTCGAGCGGCGAGTGTGGAGGGAAAGCTTCCGGAGACGCTCCGATCCATTCCAGTGACAACCCACATTGGTCAGGCGAGGGATGTCGACGCCGCACTCCTCTGCGTGCCGACGAATGCGGTTGAGGAAACAGCTGAACAGATTCTTCGTCGTGGAATTCCGATCATAGAGTGCGCCAAGTTACAGGGAGCGGCGCTCCATGCCCATAAGGAAGCGATGCACAAACTAGCTATACATCATAAAACACCAGCTATTGTGGGGGCGGGATGGGATCCTGGCGCACTCTCGGTGTTTCGCTCGTGGTTTGCGTTATTGGCGCCTGGAGGAATAACGGAGACGCGGCATCACACAGGCAGCAGTCTCCGCCACACCACCATGGCCCTAAGCGTGACGGGGGTGAAGGATGCCCTTTGTGCCGAAGTGCGAGCCGTCGACGGCAGATTGCAGCGCTACGTCTACGTCGAATTGCAGGAGGGGACGGATCCAGAGATGGTCGCGCAAGCGATCCGCGCCGACCCGCTGTTTCTTGGCGAGGACACGCAGGTCTTTCCCGTTGAAAGCCTCGCAGCATTGGAGCAAGAAGGACGGGGAGTGGTCCTTGATCGACGGGGTTCTCCAGGACGATTTGGACATCAGCACCTGCTGCTGGAAGCGCGCTTTGATGAAACCGTTCTGACGGCCCAGGTCATGCTCGGCGCCGCTCGCGCCCTCCCGCAACTTGAACCAGGGGTCTCTTGCCTCCTCGACATTCCGCTCAATCTGTTGTGGGGTGAGCACGCCGAGCAGGCTGAACGGAGGTGGCTCTGAGCATGGGGCAGGACACGAGCAAGGACAAAGGTGAGATCGGTGCTGCGATGATGACAGTGCACGCGATCAGTAAGCCAGAGGAGCAGCAGGTGGTCTGGGAGGCCTTTCCCTCCTGGGCACATTTTACTTGGCTCTATCTCTTGAGTGCGGTCGCTGCGCTACGTGGCGCGCTGTTCTTCAGGTTTGGCGTGGGCGGTTGGGAGATGTGGATCATTGGGGCCGGGATCCTTCTTGCCTGTGCCACGGCACTAGGACATTGGGTGCACTACGATCTCACGAAGGATCGGATCACAGTGCGGAATCACTATACAGGGCGCGAAATTCAATCCATCCCGTTGAACGAGGTGGGAAACGTGGTTGTGCAACAAGGGGTGGTTGCGGATTTCTTTGGGATCGGCACGGTGCTCGTTCACGCTCGAAGCAGCGACCGGTTACTGTCGCTGCGAGGCGTGCGTGATCCAGAAGAGGTCAAGATTCGCATCGAAGCCCTGGCTTGGAAGCACAATAGAGCAGCGAACCACCCTCGAGCGAACTCATGACGGAAGCAGAGACAGGGCGTAGGAAGGTCGTCGCCCCGTTGCAACTGACATGTGAAGATCTGGCACAGAAAGGTCGAGGTGCAAAAGGTGAGGGCAACGTCATGAAGATTGCGCTGACCGGTGACGTGATGCTCGGACGGTTGGTGGATCAGTATGTCATCCAGAATCGGTCCGTGCGGCCGGAAACCCTCTGGGGCGACGTCCTCCCGATCATGCTGGCCGCGGATTGCCGGCTCATCAATCTGGAATGCGTCATCAGCAGCCAGGGAGAAGAGTGGCATCCGACGACCAAGGCATTTCACTTTCGTGCCTGTCCCCGTGCGCTGGAATTTCTCCAAGCGGCCAAGATCGATGGGGTAACGCTGGCGAATAACCACGTGTTAGATTACGGCCCCGACGCGCTGCTGGATTGTCTGAACCTGCTCGACCGGACAGACATCAAACGGACCGGCGCCGGCGCAAAGCTGGAGGAGGCACTTGTTCCGGCCCTGCTTGGACTGCCGGAAGGACGTGTGGCGGTCGTCGCCCTGACGGACAATGAGCCGGAGTGGGAAGCGACCGGTACGAAACCAGGGGTCAACTACGTGGCCTATAACGACCGTGGATTGAAGGAACCTTGCCGGTCGCGGATTGCCCAGGTGCTGTTCTCGGCACGGCGGCAAGCGGACCTGGTGATTGTCAGCGCTCACGTCGGCTCCAATTGGGGCGCGCCATCACGGGCGATGCAAGCACTGGCTCATGATCTCCTCGATATGGGTGCAGACCTCTATTGGGGGCATTCCAACCATACCCCGCAGGGAATTGAATGCTACAAAGGGAAGGCCATCCTCTATTCGACCGGCGATTTCATCGATGACTACATGGTCGACGAGGACGAGCGCAACGATCTCTCTTTCCTGTTCATGCTCGAAGTGGAGCGAGGCCGTATCGCGCGTATTCGACTCCATCCGACTTGCATTGAGGATCTTGGCGTCCGTGTGGCGAATGAACAGGAAACATCGTTCCTCAAAAAAACGATGCACATGAAATGCGCGGCTTTTGGAGTGAAAATCGAGTTCGAGAATCATGTCGGGGTAGTCGCGGTTGAGTGAAAGGAAAACGAGACGAGCGATGAGCCGTGAGGTCCTCTACGGGCGGAGCCACAAGGGTGGGCCATCCTGGATTGCTGAATCTCAGAGGCAGAGGATCGACCATGCAGCCCCCTCGTTCCGACGTCGCGACTCTGCCGGGGATTGTTCAAGCCTCCTATGCGATGCCTGATGCCCATTGGGGCTATGGGTTTCCCATCGGCGGGGTCGCCGCGTTCGATCGCGGGGGTGGGGTCCCCATTTCGCGGCCCGCGGGGCGTACGGAGTCCACCGACCGCCTGTGGCGCCATTCAACGGGGGAAGTCTTATACGGAACCGTATAAGACTCTGCTTGGACGAGATGAAGAGTAGAACCTCCAAGAGATCACTTGAACTTAGGTTGCAATCCCGCAGGATGTTCTTCGGGTCTTATCCGGCACCCTAAGATGCGCGGTATCTTATACAGAACCAGATACTCCATAGTTCTGCCGAGGAGCGATCCATATGAATCGGCCCATAAAAGACGGTCTGGTTCTGGGCACTACCCTGCTCGTTATTCATACGTTTGCATCTTTCCTGGTGTTTCTCTATTGCCACACCAGTACCGATGGCCAAGCCGTGTTCGCCTATTTTCTCTTCTTTGTCATCGACGCTCCTACCGTTCCCTTGGCATTTGAGATAGAAGGGAAGATCGGACTCCTCTCTGGCCTTACCGACTTGTGGACCGACTTGTGGTATCAGGGGCATCAAGGAGTCAACCTCAGAGCATTTATTCTAACCACCATATTTGGGGGTCTTCATTGGTTTATTATTGGGAACCTGACGAGTTATGCCTTCGCTTGGATTCATAAGAGATTTTATAGACAGCCGGCATAACAATTCATTCAAGCCGACGGCCACACACGGCGGCGTCGCGGCTTAATTCAAACGTTTGGTTGCCAAATAAATAGGCAGGGCATCCATCGTGGCAAGATCATTGGCATTAATGGTAAGTGCGTACGCGTCAATCTCCTCCGTGACGAACGTGATGGGATCTGTTTTGACAATCACATACTGGACCTCCACGTCGAGAGCCGCAGCATCAAGACCGATCCCGGCACCCACGACGTCACGTGGATCATGGTTTCTGGCTTAGCGGGTGAGCATGGTGCGGAGCAACGTGACCGGGTGCTTTCCGATCGGGAGCGAACGGCCTCCCTGCCAGTGCGGTAACGGTGGTGTGACTCTTGTGCTGTTGGTGAAGTGAGAAGGGCCCATCCTAACGGTCCTCGGCGGTACCCAGGGTCTACGCCGGCCCGCCCCCTTCCTTTTCTATCTTGCGCTTTTTGGACAGCGCTTCTGCATGCACCACGTTCTTGCAATGCTCACAAACCCAGTGACCATACAACAGCGCCGGCCCCACCACTCCGCAGAGAAGACAATAGCTGGGCTCTTCGAACGGCTGTTTCTGCTCTCGTTTCCCTTCCGTGTTCTGTTCCGTTTTCTCTGACTTCACCATCGTAGCCTCCGTTGTATCTCAGGCGATCATCGTTTGATGCCCTGACCTCTTTTCTCCTACCCCTTCACACAAATGAGCGGTTCAAGCCTCGCCACCTTACGGGCGAGTTTCGCTCTGTCCGCTGCGTCCACCACTTCGCTCACATCTTTGTAGGCACCCGGCGCTTCCTCGGCCACGCCACGAAACGATGGGCTGCGGATCAGGATGCCGCGGGCAGCCAACTCCCGAACTACCTCTCGGCCATGCCACTGTCGGGTCGCTTGATGCCGGCTCATACTGCGACCGGCTCCATGACAAGCGGACCCGAATGCCAGCGACATGCTCTCCTTCGTGCCCACAAGCACATACGAGGCCGTTCCCATCGTGCCACCGATCAGGACCGGCTGTCCCACGGCTTGCAGCGACGGGGGAACATCGGGATGGCCTGGGCCGAAGGCCCGTGTCGCGCCCTTGCGATGGACGAAGAGGCGAACGGGCGTCCCGTCAATGACATGCTCCTCGACCTTGCAGGTGTTATGGGACACGTCGTAGAGCAACGAGAGCGTCGCCTGCGGCAATAGGTCGGCGAAGGCCTGCCTGACGAGATGCGTGACGATCTGACGGTTGGCGAGGGCGCAGTTGACCGCCGCGCGCATCGCGCCGAGATACTCCTGTCCCACTTCCGAGTTGATTGGGGCACAGGCCAATTCGCGATCCGGCAGGTCGATGTGATATCCCGCCGCGCTGATGGCCATGCGCTTGAGGAACTCTGTCCCGATCTGATGCCCGAGTCCACGCGAGCCGCAATGAATGCTGACGACGAGGTCGCCTTCGCGGAACCCGAAGATCGACGCCACCTCTCTATCGAAGACCTGCACGACCTGTTGCACCTCGAGATAGTGGTTTCCGGAGCCGAGCGTACCCATCTCATCCTGTTGGCGCTTCTTGGCGTAATCCGAGACGCACTCCGGTTTGGCGCCGCCCATGCAGCCCCGTTCTTCGATGAACTCGAGATCCTCGTGCAGCCCAAAGCCTTTCCCCACCGCCCAACGCGCTCCACCGGCAAGCATGGCATCCATCTCGTGCCGATCCAAGTGCACCTTCCCGGTACTCCCGACCCCGGCGGGAATGCGATGAAACAAGGCCTCGGCCAGTTGTTCCTTCACCGGCTGAAGCTCCTCGACCGTAAGTCCCGTGCGCAGCGCTCGGACTCCGCAGGAAATGTCGAAGCCCACACCGCCGGCCGACACGACGCCCCCAACATCAGGATCGAATGCGGCGACCCCGCCGATGGGAAACCCATAGCCCCAATGGGCATCAGGCATGGCATAGGAGGCCCTGACGATTCCCGGTAAGGTCGCAACATTGGTGACTTGTTCATACACCTTCATGTCCATGTCGCGAATCAGCATCTCGTTGGCATAGATCACGCCCGGCACCAGCATCTTGCCGAAGGGAGGAATATGCCATTCGAACCGCGACTGTTGTTTCAGCAAACTGAGATCCATGACACCCTCAGAGCGGACTCGGGCTACACGTCAACCACGCACTGCGCGATCCAGTACCCCTTCTGGCCCTGCTTGACGAGGAGATCCGTGTAGGTCGCCCCTTTGACCTCGACGGCGGGTCGATGCCGGATGACCTCAACCGGTTCCCCCCAGGCCGTGGCGTGTAACGAATGGTCGTTGATGTGAACTTCGAAACGACTGAACAGCATCTTTCGTGTTGCCATTTCATAGACGAGGACATTCAGCCAATCGACGAAGAGCAGTTCATCATCAGAAGCTTCACAGGCAACGGTGACAGGCTGCGTCGGAATGACCTTGGCCGGATTGGTGATCACCGCCGTCAAGGCCAGAGCCGCGCCTTCAAATGCAGCCTCCTTTGTCAAGCCGATCCCTCGAACGCCCATGTCGGCTTGATGCGGGAAGTGCTCCCAATTTGGCTGCATTGGGCTCTGGACGTTGGTGCCAGCATACGACATGATCATTCTGCTCAGTACAGATCACCCAGTGACCGATGTTCCAGGAGTCGTTTAAGCGCCCCAGCAATGACCGGGGCGATCGAAATAATCTGCAAGTGGGACCAATCTTTGGGGGCTCCAGCGACAGTATCCGTGATCACGACCTTCCTCACCGCTTTGTGCATGAGCTTCTGACGAGCTCCAGCAAGAAGCAGCCCATGTGTGGCCGCGATGGTCAGTGCTGGACGAGCGCCTGCCTTGAGAAGCGCCTCAATGGCAGAGGCCAGGGTACCTCCGGTCGAGATCATGTCATCCACGATGAGGCAGGACTTGCCGGCCACATCGCCAACCAGATGCGTGACCTGGGTTCCTGTTCCGCTCTCTCGTCGCTTGTGAAGAACCGCAACCGTCCCGTTCAAGCGGTGCGCATATTCGGTCGCCATGCGAAGCGCCCCGGCATCCGGTGCGACCACCACGACCCCTGGCGATGTCTCCTCGCGCAGGTAGGTCGACAGGTGCGGCACAGCCGTCAACGCGTCAACGGGGATTTCAAAGAACCCTTCGATCTGCGGGGCATGGAGGTCAACCGTTACCACGTGATGAACCCCGACGGCCTCCAGCACGTCCGCGACCATCCGTCCCATGATCGGCTCGCGCCGTCCATGGCGTTTGTCAGACCGCGCATAGCCCAAATAGGGCACCACCGCCGTGATGCGCGCAGCCGCCGCCCGCCGACAGGCATCCGCCAAGGCCAGCAACTCGACCAGATGCTCATTCGCGGGTGGTGAGAGTGGCTGCACGAGAAAGACTTCTTTTCGCCGGACCGACTCCTGCAGCTCGACAGAAGTCTCCCCATCCGGGAAGCGGTCGATCGTACAGGCACCCGGAAGCATTCCCAGATCCGCCGCGATCGCGGCCGCCAATTCAGGGTTCGCTGTGCCCGCGAAGATGACGAAGTCATGTGGCACGTGCAGGGCCTCTCTGTGAAGTGCCATGCCGAGTTCGGTCGACGATTGACGCTCCTGATCCAAGCCCTCGTTCCCGTGTATCAGCCGGGAGATTGTACCTCTCGACCCCGACTGGCCTCTTCGACCCGCTCCCGTAAAGCCGCGTCCTGACTCTGGAGCGACCGAACGAGGGATTGAAACCCTCCTGGGCTACCCTCCAGGTACTCTCGCCTGACCAGCCACTTCACGTGGTTCACGATGACGGGAAGATCGGGATATAACCGCCTGGTCTCAGAGAGCCACTCGGTGACTCTAATGGCGCGGAGATGTCCGCCCATCACCACCACGTCAAACCGATTCCGCTTGAGATACTGCAAGCCTTGCTTCGCCGATCCCACAGTCATGACGTGATAGCGTCCACCTGAGAGCGCGTGCTCAATCCATCGGCGCCTGAGTGGATCGGCTTCCACGACGAGGATGGACACAGGTTCCAGGCGCTCTTGATCGTTCACTATTGGATCCATGGGGTCATCGTTAGGCAGTTGCCGGGCCAGGCGTCAAAGAAGACTCCACTTGCTGAGACCGTAAAGCGAACTTAATTCGAGTCGGCCCTCTGGCGCATCACCAGCGCCTCGCCGCGGTAATAACCGGCAATCGCCAACTGATCTTGAGCTGGGTCGAACGACGTCACGTGGATGGTCTCCGGAGCCGCGCACCCGAAGAGCATCAACGCCCAACCGACGATGAGAATCCATCGGTGGCGGAACATCTTCCCTCTGTGCATCGTCGGAGCATCGAATGTTCGCGGAAACCGCTGTCTTTCTGTCATGCGGAAGATCCCCTCCTGCATCCGATATGTGTCGCCTCATGATCAGCAAGAGACCAGTATCGCAAGGCATGTGCCATTCAGATTCTTAATCCCTTTGAAAATGGTCCGCCTGATTGGAGCCAAACTAGAAGGCAGGTGGCTTGCTTTCTGTGGATGACCCGGAAGAACGTTGATGATTGTGGCGCCTTCTACCCCATCCCAGCCGTGCGGCCCTGTCCCCAAAAGCCCCATTCGAGGCCGCGCCGTCATCCTTGCCTTGATAGAGACCAACTCCGGTGTCTGGCATTTGTCTTGCCCTTCGTTTTGAAGATGGCTGCCTACGTACTCCGATGGACGTCACTGAGAAGATGAAAGCAGTGCCATGACAGGCTCATTCACCCTCAGAACAGAAAGAATCGTCCTCATTCTGTTCATCCTGTTTATCGCCTCGACTCCGATCGGGCTGCTGGACACCCTCACATGGGCTCACTCCGCAAGGCCGGCGTTGTATTGGTGTCCAGGCGGACTTCGGCGCGAGCGACTCCTGACCGCACCGCAGCCTGGGTGCTATCCCCTCGTCGAGGAGCCGGCAGCCGATGGGGCCCCGGATCGCATTGACCTGCGACCGCCGATCACGCCCCAAAACAACGCCGGCGTAGTCGCCCAATTCCTGCGTAGCTACCTCGGGTTCCTCGCCTGTTGCGCTGCCAACCCCGGTTCGCTCGATCTCCTGTCTGAGCTTGAGCGCGAGGCCTCGCGGATTCACAAACGGCAACTGGAACTGCTTCCTTACATCTTGCTGCAAACAAGACAGGGCAAAGCCTTGATTCTGCCGATCGTCCGTGCGCGGCATGAGTTGCGCGAGTTAAAGAAGCGGCTGGTTGAGGTGGCCGAAATCCAAGCGACGATCGAGTCGCTAGATTTTGAATCAACCGGACGAGAACGCCTGAGGATGACAGAGATTCTCGAGTCAATCGAACGGGACTTTCCACCGCCCCGCGAGCTGATTGTGAGAGCCGTCACCGGCCCAGAGATTGGGACTCCTGGGCCAAGCGGACGCACAGGTGAAGAAATCGGCATTCAGCCAGCCGCTGGCCCCGCCATCGGCCTGACCCCACTGGCGGGCGAGGAAATCGGGACGACACCTCCAACTGGTGAAGAGACCGGCACGACGCCGACCGGGCCTGAAATCGGCAATTCGAACGGCAAGAGCAAGCCGTAATTGCCTCATTCCTGGATGATGCGGATCCCGCCTGTCTCGGACACACGCAATCCTGCTTGTCCAGTGGCACGCTCCGCTGGTCCTGGAATGCACCAGATTTATCCCCCATCCGAAATCGCACCCGCATCCCCAGGCCTTAACCCGCATTATTCATGAACGCTTCCGCAGTTGCACCCGTTGCATCGGTGCCCTGTCCCCCCGGTAGTTGTACCAGCACCAATGTGAGTCACGCACGGCGGACATTGGCCGCGGAACGGAGACGAGAGGGAGTCTCATATGCAGCAATCGATCAGTAGAGATTCTTGGCGCTTGCCCCTCCGCATTAGCAGTGCCAGTTCACCCGGATCAGGTCTTCGTCCTTCTCATACCGAAATGTCAATGTGCCGCGATGTGCGTGATGCAGAGCCTCGCCCATGCGCCGCGCGAGATGAGGGTCCGTCGTCGTGATGACCACCGCTTGGTCTTGGTCCTTGATTTTGATAAGTCGCGACAGAGGATGTTCGGCTTTGGCGCGGGTCTCTTCATTGCGGACGAGCCCGAGAATCTCGTCCCGATGCT
>Ga0209640_10000431_pt1 | contig 32090 bp, 29 predicted proteins | sample RifCSP10_1_FD_184018 | JGI IMG/M metagenome (GOLD analysis project Ga0209640, IMG submission 184018) | Soil microbial communities from Rifle, Colorado - Rifle CSP2_sed 10_1 (SPAdes) (version 2) | ecosystem: Environmental > Terrestrial > Deep subsurface > Rock core/Sediment | place: Rifle... | reverse complement strand
CTCCCCTTGGAGTTCTGATGAGAAGGCCCGTGCATTTCACGCAGACAATGTGAACGTCACGCGCAAGCGATGTGACAGTCTGTTTACATCGTGATCCCGGAGTGCGGCGATTGCTGTGAAGGCGAATGCCGAATGTCAGACAAGTGAAACGCGAGGCGGGCATCGATCGTTCCGGACCGGCGAGTGCCGCCAGAACTTCGGGTCATCAGGGAAGCGCGGCGAGCACCGCGTCCGCAACGGCCTGCGTAGATAGTGGCGGCGTGCCGGGGATTGCGATGTCGGGCGTCCACGCTCCGTTCTCGATCGCGCGCCCGACCGCAGATTCAAGCGCTAGCGCTTCCTCCGGCAAATCGAGCGAGTGACGCAGGAGCAAGGCGGCGCTCAAGATCGTGCCAAACGGGTTCGCGATGCCACGACCGGCGATGTCGGGCGCCGATCCGTGGATGGGTTCGTAGAGTCCACGCGACCCATCGCCGAGCGAAGCTGAAGGCAGCAGCCCCAGCGAACCCGCGAGCATCGATGCTTCGTCCGTGAGGATGTCGCCGAACATGTTTTCGGTGACCAGAACATCGAAATCGCGCGGCCGGCGCAGCAAATGCATTGCCGCAGCGTCGACCAGCATGTGCTCGAGTTTGATCTGCGGGTACTCGTTGCGCATCACGCGCTCCACGACGGTGCGCCAGAGCCGCGAGGTTTCAAGCACATTGGCCTTGTCGACCGAGATGACGCTGCGGCGACGGGCGTTGGCCAGGCGCGCAGCGACGCGGGCTATGCGCTCGACCTCGACCACCGTGTACTCGCACAGGTCGCTCGCGGCGGTATCGGTCCGCGTCTTGGGGCCGAAATAAATGCCCCCGGTGAGCTCGCGCACGACCATGATGTCGACGCCCTGCAGCAGCTCGGGCCTCAGTGGCGATGCATGCAGTAGACGAGGGTGGGGCGACACCGGCCGCAGGTTGGCGAAGAGGCCGAGCTCGCGCCTTAGCCTCAGCAGGCCCTGCTCGGGTCGCACGGGAGCGTCCGGATCGGACCACTTCGGCCCACCGATGGCGCCCAGAAGAACCGCGTCCGCCCGTCGGCACATCTCGAGTGTTGTCGCGGGCAGCGGATCGCCGTGCGCATCGATGGCGGCGCCGCCGATGAGCGCGTGCGGCAATTCGAACTGATGCCCGAAGCGCCTCGCCACGGCGTGCAGACAGCGGGTGCCGGCGGCGACAACCTCGGGGCCGATTCCGTCGCCGGGCAGGACTGCGATGACGGCTTTCACGTGGCGCCGCGCTCGTAAGCAGCAATGCGCTCGTGCTGGCTCAGGAGAAATCCGAGCTCGTCGACGCCATTCAGCAGGCAGTGACGTGCGAACGATTCGATCGGGAACGTTACGGCGCGGCCGTCGGGCAGTATCAGGCTGGCGCGCTCGAGATCGAGAGTGATCTCGGCACCCGGATGCTCGATCAGCCAGGCGCTGGTCGGCTCATCGACCACGACGGGCAGCAGCCCATTCTTGAGCGAGTTGTTGCGGAAGATGTCGGCGATCTCCGTACTGATGACGGCACGGAAGCCGTAATCGAGCAACGCCCAGGGGGCATGTTCGCGCGAGGAGCCACAACCGAAATTGCGGCCGGCGACCAGGATCTGGCATCCGGCGGACTCGGGCCGGTTCAACAAGAAATCGGGCTTCGGTGAGCCGTCGGCGTGATAACGCCAATCGGAGAAGAGCTGCCGTCCGAGTCCTTCACGCGTCGTGGTCGTGAGAAAGCGGGCTGGGATGATCTGATCGGTGTCGACGTTTGTCACCGGCAATATCGCCGTTCGCGAGCGAATGATCCTGATGGCGTCCATGTCAGTCGTGCAGGAACTCGCGCGGATCGGTGACTCGGCCGCGGATCGCGGCGGCGGCCGCGGTTGCGGGACTGGCAAGCAGCGTGCGGGCCCCAACGCCCTGGCGGCCCTCGAAGTTGCGATTGCTGGTGCTGACGCTGTATGCGCCGCTCGGCACCGTGTCACCATTCATGCCGATGCACATGGAGCAGCCCGATTCACGCCATTCGGCGCCCGCCGCGCGAAACACGGCATCGAGCCCTTCGGCCTCCGCGGCGCGCTTGACGCGCTGCGAGCCCGGGACGACCAGCATGAGGACCCCGTCCGCGACCTTGTGTCCATCGATCACACGCGCCGCGAGCCTCAGATCGCTCAGCCGGGCGTTGGTGCAGGAACCGACGAAGACGATGTTGACCTTCTTGTCGACGATGGCATCGCCCGCGACAAAGCCCATGTACCGCAGCGCCTGATCGAATACCGGGTCATTGCGCTTCTCAGGAATGCGACCCGAGATCGGGATCACCATCCCCGGGTTGGTGCCATACGTGATCATGGGCTCGATCAAATCGGCATCGACGTCGATCGAACGATCGAAACACGCGTTGTCGTCCGTGGGAAGCTGTCGCCAGCGCTCGAGCGCGCGTTCCCAGTCCGCTGCCCGCGGCGCGCGCGGACGATCCGCGAGGTAGGCAAACGTCGTCTCGTCCGGGGCGATCAGCCCGGCGCGTGCGCCGGCCTCGATCGACATGTTGCATACGGTCATGCGCTCTTCCATTGACAGCGCGCGGATCGCCGGACCGCGGTACTCGATCGCGTGACCTGTTCCGCCCGACACTCCGATCCTGCCGATGATCGCGAGGATGAGATCCTTGGCGGTTACACCGGGGCGGAGCTGCCTCGAGACATTGATCGCAAGGGTCGCCGGTTTCCGCTGCAGCAGGCACTGGGTGGCAAGGACGTGGCCGACTTCCGTGGTGCCGATGCCGAATGCGAGCGCGCCGAACGCGCCGTGCGTGCTCGTGTGACTGTCCCCACAGACGATCGTCATCCCCGGCTGCGTAAGGCCCAGTTCCGGACCGATGATGTGGACGATGCCGCGCTCGGCGCTGCGCAAGCCAAATAGTTCGATGCCGAATTCGCGGCAGTTACGTTCGAAGATGCGGATCTGTTCAGCCGCGGAAGCGTTGGTTATGGGCGCTCCGCCGAACACCTGCTCGGTGAGCGTCGGCGTGGAGTGATCCATCGTTGCGAGCGTGCGTTCGGGCCGGCGCACGCCGGCGCCGCGTTCGCGCAGCAGCGCGAAAGCCTGCGGCGTGGTCACTTCGTGCGTGAGATGCAGATCGATATAGAGGACGGCGGGAGTATCCGCCGTCTCCGGCACGACCAGATGCTGCTCCCAGACCTTCTCGAAAAGTGTCTTCGGCGTCCGTGCACTCATCAGCCGGTGGCAGCGGTTCTTGCCGCATGCATGTCGACGTACTCCAGCCAGCCCCACTTGTCCGGCGTGCGGCCGTCGAACAGGCCAAAGAAAGCACGCTGCAGCGACTCGGTCACGGGACCGCGCTTGCCCGTGCCGATTCTGATGCGGTCCACCGAGCGTATCGGCGTGACCTCTACTGCGGTGCCGGCGAAGAACAGTTCATCGGCCAGGTAGAGCATTTCGCGCGGGATCGATGCCTCGCGAACTTCCAAGCCACGCTCGCGCGCCAGCCGGATGACGGTGTCGCGCGTCAGACCACCAAGGATCGAGCACGCAAACGACGGGGTATAGATCACGCCGTCGCGAACGAGGAACAGGTTTTCGCCGGCCCCTTCGCTCACGAGTCCATCGGGTGTCAGTCCGATCCCTTCAGCAAAACCGAGCCGGCGCGCTTCGAGACCGATCAATTGGCTCGACAGGTAATTGCCACCAGCCTTGGCCATTGCGGGAATCGTGTTGGGTGCGACTCGCTGCCAGGATGACACACAGACGTCGACACCGTTTTCCAGGCCCTCGGCGCCCAAATAGGCGCCCCATTCGATCGCCGCGATCGCGACTTCGGTCGGCGGATCGACCTTGGGCGTGACGCCGATTTCGCCGTAGCCGCGAAACGCCAGCGGCCTGAGGTAAGCACCCTTGCTGAGCCCGTTGACCGCTATGACAGCCTTGCAGGCGGCATTGATCTGCTCTTCCGAGAAGGGGAGCTCGAGCCGGTAGATGCGCGCCGATTCGAACAGCCGGCGCGTATGGTCCATGAGGCGAAAGATCGCAACGCCCTTAGGCGTCTCGTAGGCACGAATGCCTTCAAAAACCGAAGAGCCGTAATGCAGCGCATGCGTGAGCACGTGCACCGTAGCCTTTTCCCACGGCACCAGCTTGCCGTTGAACCAGATGGTCTGCGTCGCTTTGATGGGCATGAAATCGCTCCGGTCAGATTCCCCTGGGCCTCACACCGCGGCTTCTGCCGCGGCCTTGCGGCCGCGCCGCTCGCGCTCCACGCGGGTGCCATTCTGGCGGCTGAGCTCGATGCGGTTGATCACTTCGAGGAAGGCACGCGCGCTCGACTCGATGATGTTCGTGCTGACGCTCGATCCGCGATATGAGCGGCCATTGTACTCCACGTACACGAGCGCCTCGCCTTGCGCGTCTTCGCCTTCCGAGACGCTGCGCACCTCGAACTTTCGCAATTTGACAGTATGTCCCGTGGCCAATTCGATCGCCTTGAAGCTGGCGTCGACCGGCCCATCGCCGTTCGCCTGCTTTTCGACGGTGCGGCCGTCGGTGTGCCGGAGCGTGAGCATGGCCGATGCTTCGGCATCCCCGCTGGCGAGCGTCACGAGATCGGTAATAGTCCAAGGGCCCCCGGATCCGCCTTCCGCTCGCAAGACCAGCGCTTCGATGTCGCCGTCGAAGAGCTCCTTCTTTTTATCAGCGAGCGCCTTGAACTCGTCGAACACGCGATTGAGCTCGGCTTCATCGAGCTCGAATCCCAGCTCGCGAACGCGCTCGCGGAAGGCGTGCCGGCCACTGTGCTTGCCGAGAACCAGCTGCGTGCGGCTCAAGCCGACGTCCTCCGGTCGCATGATCTCGTACGTCGAATGGTGTCGCAGCATGCCGTGCTGATGGATTCCGGATTCATGGGCGAACGCGTTCTCGCCAATGACGGCCTTGTTCCGGGGAATTGGCATCCCCGTGATGCTCGACACCAGGCGGCTGGTCGGATAGAGCCGGGTGGTATCGACGCCGGTGCGGACGCGGAAATACGCTTCCCGTGTCTTGATCGCCATCACGACCTCTTCGAGCGAGCAGTTGCCCGCACGCTCACCGATGCCGTTGATGGTGCACTCGATTTGCCGTGCGCCCGCCAGCACCGCGCTCAAGCTGTTGGCGACGGCCATGCCGAGATCGTCGTGACAGTGCACGCTGAGCCGCACGCGCTCGATGCCCCGCACATGCTGGCGGAGGAAGCGGAACAGCTGTCCGAATTCCTCGGGTACCGTATAGCCGACCGTGTCAGGAATGTTGACCGTGGTGGCGCCTGCATCAACAACGGCCTCGACCACTTGCGCAAGGAATTCCGGCTCGGTGCGCGCCGCGTCCTCTGGAGAGAATTCGACGTCGTCGCAGACCTCGCGTGCGATTTTCACGCCCTCGACCGCGGCACGGACGATCTCATCCTTGGCCATCTTGAGTTTGTACTGGCGATGGATCGCGCTGGTCGCGAGAAAGACGTGCAACCTGCGGCGGGGCGCGTCGCGAGTGGCCTTGGCGGTGCGCTCGATGTCGTCGCGATTGCAGCGCGCCAGGCCCGCGATGATCGGGCCTTGGATTTCGCGCGCGACGGCCTGCACGGCTTCCCAGTCGCCGCGGGACGCAGCGGGAAACCCCGCCTCGATAACGTCGACGCCGAGCTCGGCCAGCGCGCGGGCGACACGCAGCTTCTCGGGCAGCGTCATGCTGCAACCTGGGGCTTGCTCGCCATCGCGCAAGGTCGTGTCGAAAATAAGGACGCGGTCCGGATCAGGCGTGCTCATGATTCCACTCCGTAATCCATGCTCGACAAAGCGTGACTCACCTCGGCCTGGTGACTCGCGGGCAGCGGATCGCCGTGCAGGACGCTGAGCAGCATGCTCGAGGTGATGTTGCCGCCGCTCAGCACGATACCGATGCGCTGTCCGGCAATTCTCCGGCGCAGGCGCGAGGCGCCGGCCAACGCCGCGGCCCCGGCTCCCTCGGCCATCTGGTGCAAGGTATCCGCATAACAGCGAATCGCCGTGTGCAACTCGGCTTCATCGACCTCGACCATGTCATCGAGCGTGTCGCGGAGGATCGCGACCGTCGCGGTTGAGGGCACACGCGTCGCAAGTCCATCGGCGATCGACTCGGTGACGGGAGCCTCGAACATCCGGCCACTGTGAAACGCCCGGCAGAGCGCCGGTGCGTTCGCCGACTGCACACCGATCAGCCGCGTATGCGGACTGAGCGCCCTGAAAACGAGACCCATGCCGGCCGCGAGACTGCCGCCCCCGACCGGCACGAAGACGGTGTCGAACGGTTGCAGCGCCTGCTCGATCATCTCGGCAGCGACCGTACCGTAGCCGGCGATAAGCGCGGGTTCACACGAGGGGTGAACCGCACGCGCGTTGGTGCGACGGGAACATTCTTCCGCGGCTGTCCATGCCGAATCGAAGTCGTGACCGCTGGTCACGACCTCGGCGCCGAGAGCCGTCATTGCCGCGTTCTTGTCCGGGTTGTTGCCCTCCGGGACGAAGATCGTGCACCGCACTTTGAAGAGCTGCGCCGCATGCGCGAGGGACTGTCCATGATTTCCTCGTGTCGCCGTCACCAACCCACGATCCCGGTCAACGGCGTCGAGTGATGCAACGAAATTCAGGCCGCCGCGGATCTTGAACGAGCCCAGCGCCTGCGCGTTCTCAAGTTTCACCGCGACCTGGCAACCCAGGCGCTGGGACAGCAGGGGATGAGTGACCAGCGGTGTCGGCGTGAGGTGCCTGGCGAGCAGGCGCCGCGCCGCGATGACGTCGTCGAAGTGCACGGCGCCCGTGCGACGATCAGTGGCTGGAATCGAGACCTGCGCTTGTGACTGAACGGGCACGGTGCTGACTGCTCAGGCGCGCGGCTGGTTGAGCCAGGGCATGCGCGCGCGTAATGCGGCGCCCACTTTCTCGATCGGGTGCTCAAGATCGGCTTTCAGCAGGCGCTGGTAATTGGGCCGACCCGCCTTGTTCTCGGCAATCCACTGCCGGGCGAACCGACCACTCTGGATTTCCTTGAGCACCTTGACCATTTCTTTCTTTACGCGCTCATTCACGATGCGCGGTCCGCGGGTCAGGTCGCCGTACTTCGCGGTCTCACTGATGAAACGATGCATCTTTTCGAGACCACCCTCGTGCAGGAGATCCACGATCAGCTTGAGCTCGTGCAGGCACTCGTAATAGGCGACCTCCGGCTGATAGCCGGCCTCCACCAGCGTTTCGAAGCCACGCACCACCAGTTCAGTCGCGCCGCCGCACAGCACCGACTGTTCGCCGAACAGGTCGGTCTCAGTCTCTTCGGCGAAAGTGGTTTCAAGCACGCCGCCGCGCGTCCCCCCGATACCGTGGGCGTAGGCGAGGGCGCGCTCATGCGCCTTGCCGCTCGAGTCCTGCGCCACGGCGATCAGGCACGGTACGCCGCGACCCTGTTGGAATTGCCGACGCACCAGGTCGCCCGGCCCCTTGGGTGCGATCAACACCACGTCCAGATCCTTGCGCGGCTTGATCTGTTTGAAGTGGATGTTGAATCCGTGCGCGAACAGCAGCACCGCGCCCTTCTTGAGCGATGGCTTGATGTCGGCGTAGAGGGCTTGCTGCGCCAGATCCGGAACCAGCATGGCGACGAGGTCTGCGCCGGCGGCGGCCGCGTCGGGCTCTGCCACGGCGAGCCCGTCCTTCTTTGCAGCCTTCCAGCTCGCACCCCCCTTGCGCACACCCACCACGACGTCGAGGCCGCTGTCCTTGAGATTGAGCGCATGCGCGCGACCCTGACTGCCGTAGCCGAGGATAGCGATGCGCGCGCCCTTCAGCGCCTTGCGGTTGACGTCTTTCTGCGAATACAGACGCATGAACTCGCTCCCAGAATGATTGAAACCGAAGCTCAAGGCTGCCGGACGTCCGGCAACAAAAAACCCCGCAGCGGCCTGGCCGGTGCGGGGTTCCTTGATTCTGCCTTTGGATTTCCTCAGGCCAAGGTCCCGCACCTCCGCGCAAGCAGCAGCAGGTCAATCGGCAGCAGCTCGACACGCGCAGCTGCAACCGGCACGCGCACGGCGGAAACCGGGGTTACACCGACAGAGGGCGCATCGATCAAGTGGTGTCGCAAGCTCATCCGCAGTGCGTAAATCCCAAGGTTGGGTCCGATGGGAGCATAACGTTTGCGTGCTTGTCAACCGCCATGCCAGGTCGAATCCGGCGCGTTCGATGCACCGCTGCGAATTCGGTAAGCTTCACGTGCCGCCATGCCGATGCCTGCCCCGTCCGCTCTGCTTCTCGGCGCTGCCGAGACCCACGCATTGCCGCTATGGCTGTTGTCAGAGGCGGGTATGGACGAATGGCACGCAATGCAACCGGCTGCGATCGCCCAGTGGACCCGCACATCCGGCTTCAAGGGAGAACGCAACCGGCTGCTGCTGCTCCCACATACCGATGGTTCTCCGATGGGCGCGGTGCTGGGTCTGGGGAAACTCTTCGATCTGGCGGACATCAGTCTTTGGCATGCGTCCGGCCTCGCAGACCGCCTTCCTTCCGGGACGGACTTCCGCTGCGCCACCACCCTGCCGGCCCGGGCCGCGAACCAACTCGCTCTGGGATACCTGTACGGTCACTACCGTTTCGATCGCTATCGACGCCAGACGAATGCGGTACGTCCGGCTCGCCTCGTCGCTCCCCCAGGCTGTGACGTCACGCATGTCCAGCGAACTGCCCAGGCGCTTGCATTGGGGCGTGATCTCATCAACACGCCTGCCGGTGACCTGGGGCCCGCGGAACTCGCTGCAGAAGCCCGCGCGCTCGCTGAGCGGAGCGGTGCCCGGTGCGGTGTCATCGAGGGCGATTCGCTGCTCGAGCACAACTATCCGTTGATCCACGCGGTGGGTCGTGCGAGTGCGCGTGCGCCGCGGTTGATCGATCTCACGTGGGGCGGTGACGATCACCCACGCGTTACGATCGTCGCCAAAGGCGTGTGTTTCGATAGCGGCGGCCTCGACCTCAAGCCCGCGCAGTCGATGGCGCTCATGAAGAAGGACATGGGAGGCGCGGCCTGCGCGTTGGCGCTCGCACACATGATCATCGAGGCAAGACTCCCGGTACGCCTGCGATTGCTGATCCCGGCAGTGGAGAACAGTGTCTCGGGCAGCGCTTATCGTCCCGGAGATGTGCTGCCGTCACGCAAGGGTCTCACCGTCGAAGTGGGAAACACCGATGCGGAAGGGCGCCTCGTGCTGGCGGATGCGCTAGCCGAAGCCGATGCTGAATCACCGGATCTGCTCATCGATCTCGCGACGCTCACTGGCGCCGCGCGCGTCGCGCTCGGTCCGGAGCTGCCGGCGTTGTTCGGGAACGACGACGAGGCGGTCCAGATCCTCACGCGTCATGGGCGCGAGCAGCACGATCCGGTGTGGCCAATGCCGCTGTGGAGCCCATATGAAGATGAGCTGTCGAGCAAGGTGGCGGATCTGAGCAATGTCGCGCCGTCGTCGTTTGCCGGTGCGGTTTTCGGCGCGCTGTTCCTCAAGCGCTTCGTGTCCGAGCGCACGCCATGGTTGCACCTCGACATGTATGCATGGAATGCCCGTGAGCGCCCGGGGCGTCCTGTCGGGGCGGAGGTCCAGTGTATCCGGGCGCTGTTCGCGCTGCTCGCCGAACGATTTGCGGCTCGCACCTGAGCCGCGAACATGCTCGTCGTCCAGTGGCGCGACCTGCTGTTCCTGGTCCTGATCAATCTCATCTGGGGGTTCAACTTCATCACCAGCAAGGTCGGGGTCAGCGAATTCCCGCCCTTGTGGTTTACGACGCTGCGCTTTGGATTGGTCGCGCTGCTGCTGCTGCCACTGCTGCGGATTCATCGTGGGCAGATGGGGGCGATCGTCGTCGCAGCGCTGTTCAGCGGCGGGCTGCACTTCGGTCTGTTGTTCGTTGGCCTTGCGATGGCGGATACCGTGTCCACCGTTGCCATCGCTGGCCAGCTTGGAGTGCCATTCACCACCCTGATGTCGATCGTGTTCCTCGGAGAGATCGTGCACTGGAGGCGCTGGCTGGGAATCAGCCTGGCATTCGCCGGCGTGTTGGTGATGGGGCTCGATCCGCAGGTCTTCGAGTTCTGGCAAGGACTCGCACTGGTGGTGCTATCCGCATTTCTCGGCTCAGTCGGGCTGATGGCGGTCAAGCGGCTCACCAACATCAAGCCGCTCGAGATGCAGTCCTGGTTTGCGCTCGTGAGCGTTCCGGTGCTGGCGCTGTTGAGCGCCATATTCGAAACTGGACAGCTGCAGGCGATGGGAACCGCTTCATGGCAGGGTTGGGCGGCGCTGACATTTACCGTATTGATGGCCAGTCTCATCGCCCACAGTGGCTATTATTATCTCGTGCAGCGCTATCCGGTGACGAGCGTCTCGCCACTGACCGTGCTGTCGCCGCTTTTTGGAGTTCTGTTTGGCGTGACGCTGCTGGGCGATGAGCTCACGCCGCGGATCATTGCGGGCGGTGCCATGACACTCACTGGAGTGGTGATCATCGCGCTGCGGGAGAAGAAAATCGTGGAGACGGGCACATGACGGCCAAGAGAAAGAAAGGTGGAGCGGCGGGCGTCGATCCACGCCGCTATTCGCGCGTGGTAGTCGATGGGGTTACGCAGGCACCGGCGCGCGCCATGCTTCGTGCGGTCGGTTTCGCCGACGCGGACTTCCGTAAGCCGCAGGTGGGAATTGCCTCGACTTGGAGCAATCTCACGCCATGCAACGTTCACATCGACGGTTTGAGCCGCCTCGCCGCCGAGGCTGCGGATGCGGCGGGCGCGAAGAGCATCATCTTCAACACCATCACCGTATCGGACGGCATCTCGATGGGTACTCCCGGGATGCGCTACTCGCTGGTGTCGCGCGAGGTCATCGCGGACTCCATCGAGACCGTCGCCGGTGCGGAAGGCTTCGACGGGATCGTCGCCATCGGGGGTTGCGACAAAAACATGCCCGGGTGCCTGATGGCGCTCGCGCGACTCAATCGTCCGTCCGCATTCGTCTACGGCGGCACGATCCAGCCGGGTGCCGGTCGTCGAGACATCGTCTCGGTCTTCGAGGCGGTGGGTGGGCACGCGCGCGGGACGATTTCGGACGCCGAGCTTCTCGAAGTGGAGCGTACTGCCATCCCGGGTCCGGGCAGCTGTGGCGGGATGTACACGGCAAATACCATGGCCTCGGCGATCGAGGCGCTCGGTATGAGCTTGTCGAACAGCTCTGCGCAGGAGGCGGTTTCGGAAGCCAAACGCGAGGACTGCCGGAATGCGGGTCGCGCGGTGGTCCGCCTCATCGAGGCCGGCATCCGGCCATCCGATATCCTGACGCGACGGGCATTCGAGAACGCAATCACGGTCGTGATCGCGCTCGGCGGTTCGACCAATGCCGTGCTCCATCTGCTGGCGATTGCCCACTCGGCGCGCGTGCGGCTGTCACTCGACGATTTCACCAGGGTCGGCCGGCGCGTTCCGGTGCTCGCGGACCTGAAACCGAGCGGCCGGTACCTCATGTCAGAGCTCATCCGCATCGGTGGAATCCGGCCCTTGATGCGCAGCCTCCTTGAGGCCGGGCTTCTGCACGGGGACTGCCTGACGGTGACCGGGCAGACCATGGCGGAGAACCTCCGCGATGTCGCCCCGTATCCCCGGGGCCAGGACATCGTTCGCCCGCTCACGTCGCCGATCAAGAAGACCAGTCACCTTGTTGTGCTGTACGGCAACCTGGCGCCCGCAGGTTCGGTCGCGAAGATCAGTGGCAAGGAAGGCGTGTCATTCACGGGGCGCGCTCGAGTGTTCGACTCAGAGGAAGCGACGCTACAAGCCGTCCTCGATGGCACCGTGGTCGCCGGCGACGTCGTGGTCGTGCGCTACGAGGGTCCGAAAGGCGGCCCGGGGATGCGCGAAATGCTGAGTCCGACCTCTGCCATCATGGGGAAGGGCCTGGGGGACAAGGTCGCGTTGATCACGGACGGCCGCTTCTCGGGTGGCAGCCACGGGTTTGTCGTTGGCCACGTGGCGCCGGAGGCCGCTGTTGGCGGGCCGCTCGCCCTGGTCCGAAATGGCGACCGCATCAGCATCGATGCGGTGAAGCGAGCGCTCACTTTGCACGTCTCCACCTCCGAGATGAGTCGTCGACAGAAACGACTGCGAGCGCGACGGCAGGCGCCGCTACATGGCGTGCTGGCGAAATATGTCGCTTCGGTGAGCAGTGCGTCGCTGGGTGCGATCACCGATGGCCTGCCGCACGAGCGGTGAGCAATCCACGAAACGTTTCGAACGTTCGGGAATTTCTGCAGATCCGGCGCGATCTGTTTGGCGATAGTTGCTGCACCGCAGTACCGGTCGGCTCGGCCGTTGAGCAATGACTGGCCCGGCGCTCCGCGGTCGTCGGCGCCGCGCGGAAAGAGGCTCTTTTCTCGCATCCGCCGGCGGCCCGCCGGTGGCAGGGCGAGCTACCGAACGGCAGCGCGTCAAACGGCACGAATGACGACCGAAAACCGCGCCTTATGCAGTTTGCCGGGGGCCCGCGGGTGGTTGTCTTGTCCCGATTGTACGGGTACATTTGCCCCCCGCGACGCGCCAGCCTATTTTGATAACAGCGACGGCGCGATTTTTTTGGCCGGTCGGTTCCGCCTGGGGAGCGGACGAGCGGGAATCGAACGACTCGACAGAACGAGTGTCCCGCGCGGGCCGCCTGCGGCCTCGACGAGGAGCTGCCTGCGAGGCCGAGTTTCTTCAGAAGCTTGAACGAATTGTCGAAGGTCTAAACCGTCGGCAACCCCCGTGTCGGGGGTCGCGCTGAGTGAATCGAGGATTATCGACCCGCAAGCCATGGCATACGCTCCCGAATCACCCCTTTCAACCGGTCGACTCATCGCAATTTCCACTGTCGTGCTGCTGCACGCCGGTTTGCTGTACGTCATTCAGGAAGGCCTCGACCGAGATCGCTCGGGTCTGAATACCGGCCCGCTCGACGTCAAGATGATCGAGGAGATCCTGCCGGAGGAGAAGGAACCACCGCCCCCTCCGCCGAAGATCGAGACGCCACCGCCGTACGTTCCGCCACCCGATATCGCGATCGACATCCCGAGTGACGCCGCGCCTACCGCGGCGATCACAGCCACCACCGTGCGGCCGCCACCGGCCCCCCCACCGATGGCAGCAACGGTTGTTCACTCGCCCCCGCGTTCGGACCCGCGACGCCCATTCACCGAACCCGAATATCCGCCGACCGCACGTCGCCTCGGACAGGAAGGTACCGTGGTGTTGCTGATCTACGTGCTCGACAACGGCCGGGTGGGGGACGTTAAGATCCACAAGAGCAGCGGATTTCCAAAGCTGGATGAAGCCGCGGAGCGCGAGGCAAGACGCTCGTGGCGGTTCATTCCGGCGCGCGAGGGCGACAAGTCGGTCGCGGAGTGGGGGCAGTTTGCGGTGACGTTCAGGCTCACCGACGATTGACCGATTGAGGCTGATCCATTTCGTTCAGAGGACACACGGTTTATGGCAACTCTCAGTACACATGCTGACAATCCTTACGGTCTGGTGCAGCTTTGGCAGCAGGGCGATTTCGTCGCCAGGGGCACGTTGCTGCTGCTCCTCGTCATGTCGGCCATGACATGGTGGGTGATGATCACCAAGGCGTGGGATCAGCGGCGATTGCGGCAACAGGCGAAGCAGGCGGAGCGCGATTTCTGGAGCGCCGGCAGCATCAAACAGGCGATCGAGGCGCTCAAGGGCAAGAACAACGCGTTCAAGGCCATTGCAGAAGATGGTATGCGCGCCGCCCAGCACCACGAAGGCCGGCTGACCGATCAGGTCGATCTGCACGAATGGATCAGCCAGTCGCTGCAGCGCTCCCTCGACCAGATCACCAACTACCTGCAGGGCGGCCTGCCGATTCTGGCCACGGTCGGATCGACCGCGCCGTTCGTTGGCCTGTTTGGTACCGTGTGGGGCATCTTGAACGCGCTCATCGCAATCGGCGTTGCCGGCCAGGCGAGCATCGACAAAGTGGCGGGCCCGGTCGGTGAAGCCCTGATCATGACGGCACTGGGTCTTGCGGTCGCCGTGCCGGCGGTGCTCGGCTACAACATCCTGCTGCGGCGGAACAAGATCGTGATTGAGAAGCTCAAATACTTCGCGACCGACATGCACGCCTACCTGCTGAGCGGCGCGCGCGTCGGCAGCGGCGAAGCCAAGGCAGGGGCGCGGCCGGTTGGCGGTGCGCAGCCCGCAGCCGCGCGCTGATTGGTGTGACTGGACACTGACGGAGACACGATGCCATGTCGATGAGTGTGGGCGAAGCGGACGCAGGCGGAATGCTGGCGGAGATCAACACGACGCCGCTCGTCGACGTGATGCTGGTGCTCCTCATCATCTTCCTCATCACCGTGCCGGTCATCACCAAGACGATCAAGCTCGACTTGCCCAAGGCAACCCACGAAGCCACCGAGACCAAGCCGGAGAACATCACGCTCGCCATCGACGCCAACGGTCGGGTGTACTGGAACGACCTGGCGATGCCGGATGACGAGGCACTCCTGAACCGGCTGAAGACTGCCGCCGTGTTCAAGCCGCAGCCCGAGGTCCATATCCGCGCTGACAGGAACGTCCGCTACGAATATGTCGGGCGCACTATCGTGCTGGCGCAGCGCAGCGGCATTGTGAAGGTCGGTTTCATCACCGAGCCCGACCGTGGTATCCGCGGGATGCGGGCGCGCTGACGAGAGAGAAGACGCCTATGTCCATGCAGGTTGGCGGAGCCGAAGACTCGAGCATGATGGACATCAACACCACGCCGTTGATCGACGTGATGTTGGTGCTTTTGATCATGTTCATCATCACGATCCCGGTGATGACGCACGCGGTCAAGCTCGATATGCCGCAAGCCAAGTCGCTGCCGCCGCTCGTGCCGCCGGTCGTCATCAATCTGGTAGTTGATTTCGACGGCACGATACTCTGGGACGGGACACCGGTCCCCGACGAGTCCACGCTGCTCAGCTATCTTGCCAATGCGGCCAAACAGGATCCGCAACCGGAAATCCATCTGCGCCCGCACAAGCGCGTCAAGTACGACTACGTAGCGAAGGTGCTCGCCGCCTCACAGCGACTGGGCATCCGCAAGATCGGTTTCGCCGGAAACGAACAGTTCATGGAATAGGCGGGATGGCCGTTGCCGGGGCGTTCAGCCCCGGTTCAGATGGCCGCCCCCAGAGTTGTATCGCCGGGATGACCATAGTCCCGGCGCTTTTGTTTGAGGGATTCGTATGACCGAAGGGTTGCGAGTGAAATCATGCTGAATCGTCTTGTTGTGGTCCTGTCGATGGCACTCGGCGCCGCGGCGCTTGCGTCGGTATTGAGCATCGTGCCAGGCCCGGCGCACGCGCAGGAAGCGCAGAAGAAGGCGACGCCGCGAGTGGGTGCCAAAGTGGCCAAGCCTCTCAAGGCCGCCCAGGAGGCGATGAAAAATCAGGACTGGGATACGGCGCTGGCAAAGACGATGGAGGCGGACGCCATTCCCGACAAGACAGCGTTCGAGGACTACCAGATCGACGAGTTTCTCTCATTCATCTACCTCAAGAAGACCGACTACACCCACGCTGCGGTGGCGTACGAGGAGATGCTCAAGTCCGAGTACATGCCGCCGGAGGAAGTGCCCGACCGCGTGAAGGTCGCCACGCAGCTCAATTTCCAGATCAAGGACTATCCCAAGGCGATCGAGTTCGGGAAGCGCTGGATCGAAACCAGCGGTGGAGCGGATTCCGAAGCGCATTCGTTGGTTGCGCAGGCCTATTTCATCGAAGACGACTATGCCAACGCGCTCACGCACGCCAAGAACGCGATCGGGACCGCAAGGCGGAACGGGGAGCCCTTGAAGGAGGCGTGGCTGCAGATCGTCCTCGCCTGCTACAACAACAATGATGACACGGTGGGCATAACCGCCGCGCTCGAGGACCTGGTACGCGAGTTTCCCACCCAGAAATACTGGGAACAGCTGCTCGGCGTGAATCAAAGGGTCCTCGAACAGGACGATCGCGTAACCCTGAGTCTTTACGAGCTGATGTTCGAGCTGGGTGCGCTCAAGCGCGACGACGACTATGTCGAGATGGCGCAGCTCGCCATCCAGGCAGGTGTGCCCGGCGAGGCAGTCAAGGTCCTCGAGCTGGGATTCCAGAACAAGCTGCTGGAGACCAAGGATGTGCCGCGGCGCAAGGCGCTCCTCGACGAATCCCGCGCATCGGCGCAGAACGACCAGAAGTCACTCGCCGGCCTCGAAACGGAGGCAAAATCCGCCAAGACGGGCCAGGCCGATGTCGCTTTGGGCAGCGCCTACCTGAGCTACGACCAGTACGACAAGGCGGCGGAGGCGTTGCGTCGGGGCATTGCCAAGGGCGGCGTGAAACGACCGGACGAGGCACAGATCACCCTGGGGCGGGCCCTGCTCAAGGTCAACCAGCCGGAAGAGGCATTGAAGGCGTTTGCGGCGATTCCCGATGCTTCCAAATTTGCGCGCGTCGCCAACCTGTGGGAAATCTATGCGGCGGGGCCGCGGCCGATACCGCGGTGACAGGGGTACCGGTTGTCATATGCCGACGTCTCGAATGGTGAGGGGACTCTGCTGATGCGGAAGATCGTCACGTTGTTAGCTTTGGTGTGCAGCGTAAGCGCGTTTGCGGTGGTCGGCGTGCTGGCATCGGCACCGGCCCACGCCGAGAAATTCAGTGCAGAAGTGGGCAAGCCGCTGCAGGCCGCCCAGGACGCGATCAAGAAGAAGAAATGGGCCGACGCGCTTGCCGAGATCAGGAAGGCGCAGGCCGTCCCCACCAAGACTGCCTTCGAGGAATACACCATCAATGAGCTGTTGGGCTACACCTTGTGGCAGAGCGGCGATACGGCGGGCGCCGCACGCGCTTACGAGCAGAATCTCAGCTCGGCGCCGGCGAATGAGGTGCCGGCGCGGGTAAAGACGCTCGCGCAGCTCAACTCGACGGCGAAGAACGTCCCCAAGGCGATCGAGTACGGCAACCGCTGGATCAAGGCGAGCCCGAACGATACCGACGCCTATTACCTGGTGGCCCAGTCGCACTACCAGCAGAAAGACTGCAAGAACACGGTGCGCGTGATGCAGAACGGCATCGAAGCCGCACGCCGTTCCGGGAAGCCGGTAAAGGAAAGCTGGCTGACGATGAAGCTTTATTGCCAGACGGAACTCAAGGACGAGGATGGAATCAGCGACACGCGCGAGCAACTGGTGCGCAGCTTTCCGTCGCGCGACAACTGGGAAAGGCTGCTGGCGACCGTCTATAACCGCCGGGAGAATGAGGACGCGACGACGCTCGGCTACTACCGCTTGATGTTCGACCTCGACTTGCTCAAGAAGCCCAAGGACTACGTTGACTTTTCGGAAATGGCGATCATGACCGGCGTCCCCGGTGAAGCCGTCATCGTGATGGAGAAGGGATTCGCGAATAAGATCCTCGATAACGAGGAGAAGGAGCGCCACGCGCGCCTGCTCAACAATGCCAAGGGCCAGGCGCAGACCAACAAGAACGCGCTGCCCAATCTGGAGAAGGAGGCGCGTGCCGCCAAGACGGGTGAGGCCGACGTCGGCATCGGCATGGCCTACATGAGCTTTGGCCAGTACGACAAGGCAGTCGAGGCGCTCCAGCGAGGTTTGCAGAAGGGCGCCAACAAGCGCACCGCCGAGGCGCAGATCATGCTGGGCCGCGCGTATCTCAAGCTCAAACAGAAGGATGCGGCGCGCCGCGCGTTCAAAGCGGTCCCGGACGATTCCAAGCTCGCGCGCGTGGCTGAGCTCTACGATCTGCACGCCGCGCAGTCATAGCTCCGTGATTCCCTGCGAACGGGCCGTGAGCTCATGCTCGCGGCCCGTTTCATTTGGGTCGTGAGAACGACCGGCCGCTGCGCCCGGCCAACACCGCATGAATCTCCGCCACGATGGCAAGCGCGATCGATTCCGGAGTGCGTGCGCCGATATCGAGTCCGACGGGCCCGAACAAGCGGGACGACAAGGTTTCGGAATGCACCCCGGCGTCCGCGAGGAGCCGCTGGCGGCGCGGCGCAGGGCCAAGCAGGCCGATGTATGACAGGCGAGAAGCAGCCAGCTGCCGCAAATAGGCGAGATCGGACGGCAGGTGATGGCTCATCACGACTGCCGCATCGAACTGGCCGAGATCGATAGTGGCCGCCAGCTCATCCGCGGGAGCCGTCACGACGCATTGCGCCTCAGGAAAATGAGCTGCGACGGCATAGGCGGGGCGATGGTCGAAAACCGTGACCGGCCAGCCGAGCACGCTGGCCGCGCTAACCACCGGGGCGGCATCCGGTCCGGCGCCGAGAATGAGGATGCGCGGGGGCAGTTCGATCGAGTCGACGAAAGCATTGACGGTGGACCCGCCAGCACGCACCTCCACCAGCCCCGGCAATGCCTTTCGTTCCACAACGTCGCGACAACATTGAACCAGCGCAGCAGCGAGCGGCTCGCCAGGGTTCGCGTCAGCAAAGGCCACGCGCCCCGCAGGCCAGCCCGCAGCGTTCGATCGAATCACCGTCGCAAATGTGAGCGCCTGCCTGCTGGCGTACGCCGCGGCGATCTGCGCCAAAGGCACGTACGCATCGGCCGGGGAGAGGCGCTGCAGGAGGATGCGCATGGCCCCCTCGCATCCCAAGCCCAGACCCCAGATCAGGTCATCCGAGCTTCGCAGGTCATATTCAACGAGGCATGCGTTCTCATGGCTCAATACTTGTCGCGCATGTGCGGCCAGATCGCTTTCAAGGCAGCCGCCAGAGAGCAGCCCGCAGGCATCACCCGCGTCGTCGATCAACATACGCGCACCAGGCTTGCGATAGGTCGAGCCCTCGGTCGCGACCACGGTCGCGAGCACCACAGGCCGCGCTGCGGTGCGCCGCGCATCGAAGAAGGCGAGCAGTGCGGTAAGACTCGAGTCCATGTAGGCCCGATTATGCCAGCCCGAACGTAATTAAACGCTCATTGGATTGCCATCATTGCCCGGCGCCGCGTCGCGCTTTAAATTAATCAACCGTTTAACCGGGAGAGAATCCTCATGAGCCGCGCGATCCGCACCGCAGCCGCACGCCGCGCGGGCCGGCCACCGATTTCTGCTGACACGCAGGTGCGCGACGCCTTGCTCGCCGCGGCGCGCAGCCTCTTCCTCCGCTATGGATTCAGGGCTGTCTCCAGTCGGCAAGTCGCAGCGGCCGCAGGTGTCAACCCGGCGATGATCCACTACTACTTCGAGGGCAAGGAAGGGCTGTACCGGGCGATGCTCGAGGCCGCCATTGCGCCGGTGGTCACACGTCTCGAGGCGATGCTCGGCGATCCGCAGAGTACCGATCTCGAGAGCCTGGCGCGCACTTACATGCAGGTGCTGGCCGCCAATCCCTGGATTCCCGGACTCCTGGTGCGGGAGGTGTTTACGCCGGATGGCAGCTTCCGCCAGACCTTCCTGCGCGATTTCGCCGGTCGCTTCGCGCCGATGCTGCGAACCATCGTAGGCCGCGAAATTGCGCAAGCCAGGATGCGCGCTGATCTCGATCCGTCGCTGACCGTGGTTTCACTCATGAGCCTGGTGGTGTTTCCGTTCATCAGTCTGCCGATCACTACGCGCGTGCTGGGCATCGACGCAGGCGAAGCGGGCATCGAGAAACTGATTGCGCACACGCTGGGAGTGTTCCAGCAGGGGGTCGGCGCCAAAGGAAATAGTCATGCGTGACAGCGGGCCTCTGGCGTTGTTCCTGCTGATGCTGCTGGCCGGTTGCGGCGGCCCAGCCAATTCTGGTGTGGCACTTGGAACCCTCGAGCGCGATCGACTGGAGCTTCCGGCCGAGGCAAGTGAGCCGATCATCGACCTGTCGGTTCGCGAGGGCGCGGCGGTCGCCACCGGCCAGGTTCTGCTCCGGCTCGATCCGGCCAAAGCGGCCGCGCAGCGTGCCAGCTTGCAGGCACAAGCGGGCATCGCGCGACATCGGCTCACGGAACTCGTGCACGGGCCGCGTGCCGAGGAAGTCCTCGAGGCGCGTGCGCGGTTGGCGGGGGCGGAGAGTGAGTTGCTGACGGAGGCGAGCGAATACACGCGTCAGCAGGAGTTGCTGGCAAAGAATCTCACCAGCCCATCCGCAGTCGATCGGCAGCGCGCGTTGCGCGATCGCGCAGAATCCGCCCGCAAGGAAGCACTTGCCGAGCTGACCCTGCTGCTCAAGGGTACCCGCGTCGAAGAGCTCGACCAGGCGCGCGCGGCTCTCGATCAGGCCGAGGCAGAGCTCAGGCAGTATGAGATCAGCATGGAACGTCTGACGGTGCGCGCGCCGCGTGCGGGCGTGATCGAGGCGTTGCCGTTCAAGCTCGGTGAGAGACCGCCTGCCGGTGCGGCCGTGGTCGTGATGCTGGCCGAGGGCGCTCCCTACGCACGCGTTTACGTTCCGCAGCCCGTGCGTTCACAGATCAAAGCGGGAATGGCCGCGCAGGTGCACGTGGATGGTTTCGCTGAGCCATTTTCCGGCGAAGTTCGCTTCATCTCGGCTGACGCTGCGTTTACACCGTACTACGCGCTCACCCAGAAGGATCGGAGTCGCCTCAGCTATCTGACGGAAGTCGTGCTCACCGAGCCGCGCGCCGCCGCACTTCCCACGGGTATCACGGTCGAAGTCGGCTTCCCGGCCCTGTCGTCGGCCCTACGATGAATGGCGAACCTGCGATCACCGCACGGGGCCTCACGCGACAGTTTGGTCGTCTGACGGCCGTTGACCGCATCGATCTGACGATTCCGCGAGCCCAGATCTATGGTTTCCTCGGGCCCAACGGATCCGGCAAGTCCACGACTATTCGCATGCTGTGCGGATTGCTGCGACCGACCGCTGGATCAGCTGTGGTACTCGGCTTTGACGTGGCGCACGAGGCGGAAAGATTGCGCGAGAAACTCGGCTACATGACCCAGCGGTTCTCGCTGTGGGAAGACCTCACGGTACTGGAGAACCTGCAGTTCATCGCCGACATCTACGGGCTCGGACGCAGCAGTCGGACGCAACGCATTCGCGCCAAGCTCACCGAGTTTCGCCTGCTCGATCGCACTGCGCTGCGCGCCGGCACCTTGAGCGGCGGTCAGAAGCAGCGCCTTGCATTGGCCGCTGCGAGCCTGCATGAGCCTGAGCTGCTGCTCCTCGACGAGCCGACCAGCGGGGTCGATCCGCAGAGCCGGCGCGACTTCTGGGAAAGCCTGTTCCACCTGGTGAATCAGGGCACGACGATTCTGGTCTCCACGCATTACATGGACGAAGCGGAGCGTTGTCACCGGCTCGCGATTCTCGACGAAGGACGCATCGTCGCCGAGGGCCCGCCGAAGACGTTGATGGCGGACATCGATGCGGCGGTAGTGGAAATCGACACAATTGCCACCGAGGCGGCGCGCGCCGCGCTGGCTCAGGTTGCCGAGATCGTCAGCATCGCGCAACTCGGCACGCGCCTGCACGCGTTGCTGGCGCGCTCGGTCGCCGATCCGGCGCTCACGGTGCGGGATGCGCTCGCGAGAGCGCATGTGACTGCAGCGGTGGAGCATACGACCGCGAGCCTCGAGGACGTGTTCGTGGCCGCGACCGGCGGGGGTCTCGATGAGCGACGCGTCGACGCGCGATCGCGGAGCCGCGCGTGAGCAGTCCAGCTCTGTTGCGGTCAATCCACCGGCTGCACGCAGTTGCGACGAAGGAATTCAGACAGCTCACGCGCGACCGGCTGACCTTCGGGATGGTGGTCGGCATCCCGCTGCTGCAGATCCTGATTTTCGGTTACAGCATCAATTTCGACGTACGCGACATCTCGGCGGGTGTCGTCGACCATGCGAATACGTCGGCGTCGCGCGCACTCGTTGCGGACCTGCAGGCCACGCAGGTGATCCGGGTCACGGAATACCTTGGGTCTCCCACCGAGCTCGAGGAGCGAATCGACAGCGGCGCCCTGAGTGCGGGGATCTATATCCCGCCGGACTTCGAGCGCCGGCGACTGGATCCCGCGCGCAGTGCCGTGCAGGTGCTCGTTGATGGCAGCGAGCCGACGATCGAGGGCGTGGTGCGCGGACTTAACAGCATGAGAAGCACGCTGCGCGTCGGACTCGGTGCACCGCTGCCGAGCTTCATCGAAGTGCGCACGCTCTACAACCCCGAGAAGCGCACCGCCGTGCAGATCGTGCCGGCGCTCATCGGCGTGATCCTGACGATGACCATGGTCGTTTTCACCGCCGTCGCAATCGTTCGCGAGCGGGAGCGAGGCAACCTCGAGCTCCTGATCACCACCCCGGTACGCTCAGCCGAGCTCATGATCGGCAAGCTCGCGCCTTATGTGGTCGTGGGGCTCATCCAGACGACCCTGATCCTGCTGGTCGGCAAATGGCTGTTCGATGTGCCGATCGTCGGCAGCCTGCTCGATCTGTATCTCGCGTCCGGCGTATTCATCGCCGCGAGTCTGATGCTGGGGTTGCTGATCTCGACACTGGTGCAGACCCAGTTCCAGGCCATTCAACTCAGCCTGTTCACGTTGCTGCCGTCGATCCTGCTGTCCGGCTTCATGTTTCCTTTCGATGGCATGCCGCGGGCGGCGCAGCTCATCGCGCAAGTCATCCCGCTGACGCATTTCGTCGAATTGTTGCGTGGCATCGTGCTGCGCGGCGCCCCGCTCGCCAGCATGCCGGTACCCCTGGCGAAGCTGGGGATTTTCTTCGCCGTTGCGCTGGCCCTCGCCGCGATGCGCTTCCGCAAGCGCTTGGACTGACTCCATTCGGGACTGGCGGCATCCTGTTAGCATTCCGCGCGACCAGTCACGGCGAGGTCGTCTGCCGGGGCGCCACGTACTCTGATTAGACTCATGGGCCAGGAGTATCGCGAAGGCGATTGGTTCGCTGTGCCGTTGCGTCGCGGCGGCTATGTCGTTGGCCTTGTGGCCCGCCGCCCGCAGCGGGGCACCGTGATCCTCGGCTACTTCTTCGGTCCTGAGCGGAAAGCGGTGCCGGCGATGCAGGAGTTGACGGGGATTCACGCGGGAGATGCCCAGTTGGTCTGCCGCGTGAAGGACACGGCATTGCATCGGGGTGTCTGGCACGTACTCGGGCGGCGCGATCGCTGGCGGCGCAAGGACTGGCCGATGCCCGCTTTCCATCGTCGTGAGGCACTGTCCGGGCGTGGCATCCGGATCGAGTACGACGGCGACAGTCTCACGACCCCGGTACGCGAAGTTCCGGCGAGCGTTCCGGACGCGAGCCTGCCGGATGATGTCGTACTCGACGAGACGCGACTCCTCGAGGCGCTGGCGCGAATCCTGGCACAGGAACGTCCCGTCACCCTGGACCGGAGCCAGTGGATTCGCTGAGACGGGCGGGTCACTTTCATCTTGCCATGATGCAGTGCGACAGATTAGAGTCGCGGCGGATTTTGCCGGTTTTTCCGGCAAACCCGACCAGGTGAGGCAATGAAAACAATCTACGTGGGGAACCTGCCGTTCACTGCTTCCGAAGATCAGGTGCGGCAACTGTTCGAGCAGTACGGCAAAGTGCAATCGGTGAAGCTGATCACCGACCGCGAGACGGGAAGGCCGCGTGGCTTCGGATTCGTGGAGATGGATGACGGGGAAGCCGACGCAGCGATCTCCGGGCTGAATGGCCAGCAGTTCGGCGGACGGAGCCTTCGAATCAACGAGGCGCGCGAACGGCCGGACCGCGGTCCGCCGCGCGGCCGGCCTTGAGTCGCCACCGGCCCCACGCGCGTCTGTAAGCGCACCCTGCGCCTGTATCATCCGCATCTGCCGGCGCCTGACGGGCACCGGCCGGAACAGACTGCGCGCGAATCGGAGAGCCCTCGGTGATGGCGAAGTCCTGCTGGACCGTACACAAATTCGGCGGATCGAGTCTTGCCGACGCGGATTGTTTTCGTCGCGTGGCGGATATCGTGGTGCGCGCAGGCCCCAACCAGGCGGTGGTCCTCTCGGCCTGCAAGGGCGTGACCGATGGCTTGCTGGAGCTCGTGTCGCTGGCGGAGCGGCAGGACTCTGCATTTGACGCACGGCTGCACGACATCCGCGAGCGCCACATCCAGATCGCCGAAGGCGTGCTCAAACCCGGCGGTGCCGCGGCGTATATCGCCGACGTGAAATCCGACTGCCGGGACATCCTCGGCATCCTGCAGACGGTGAAGCAGGTTCGCTCGGCGGCCCAGAATGTGCGCGATCTGATCGCAGGTTACGGCGAGATCTGGTCGACGCGCCTGTTCAGCGTGCTCCTGCGCGACAGCGGCGCCATTTCCGGCGGTGTTGAATGGTTCGATGCCCGCCGGGTGCTGGTGGTGGAATGGGGCCCGCTCGGCCCCATGGTGTTGTGGCAAGAGTCCCTGCAGCGCCTGCATGCCGAGCTCCGGGAGGGTTTCTCCGGAACGCTCGTCATCACCGGTTACATCGCCAGCGATGCTCGTGGAATCCAGACCACGCTGGGCCGCAACGGCAGTGACTTCTCCGCGTCGATCTTCGGCGCGTTACTCGAGGCGCGCGAGATACACATCTGGACCGACGTGGATGGGGTATTGAGCGCCGATCCCCGCCTCGTCCCCGACGCCAAGGTCATCGACTCGCTTTCCTACAACGAGGCGATGGAGCTGGCGTATTTCGGCGCCAAGGTGCTTCACCCCCAGACCATGGCACCGGCGGTGGAAAGGGACATCCCGATCTGGATTCGCAACACCTTCGCGCCTGCGAAACCGGGCACGCTGATCTCGGCGCATCCGGAATCAGGACTGCAGGTGAAGGGCATCACCAGCATCGATGCGATCGCGCTCATCAACCTCGAAGGCACGGGAATGATCGGCGTTCCAGGTACGGCTCATCGGCTTTTCGGCGCGCTGCGCGAAGAGAACATCTCGGTGATCCTGATCTCGCAGGGCAGCTCCGAGCACTCGATCTGCTTTGCGATTCCCGAGGCCCAGGCCACGCGCGCCGAGCAGGTGATCCGGCGCGCCTTCGACAGTGAGCTGAGGCAGGGACAGATCCAGAGTGTGGAGGTCGACCGCGGGTTGAGCATTCTGGCAGTGGTCGGCGACGGCATGGCCGGCGCACACGGAGTCGCCGCCAAGGTGTTCGGCGCCCTGGGAGACGCCGCCGTAAACGTGCGCGCGATCGCGCAGGGCGCATCCGAACGCAATATCTCGGTCGTGATCGATGGGCGCGCCGCCCCGAAGGCGTTGCGTGCGGTACACGCTGGGTTCTATCTCTCGCCGCACACGGTTTCCATCGGCGTCATTGGCCCGGGCACTGTCGGCCAGGTATTGCTCGATCAGCTGGGGAGCCAGGTCGAGCGTCTCAAGCGTGATTTCAACCTGGATCTCAGGGTCCGCGGCATCCTGACGTCGAGCCGCATGCTGCTGGCCGACGGCGGAATCGATCTGGGGGGCTGGCGCGAGCGGCTCAAGCACGCGGGTGTCGCGGCGGATGCGGACACCTTCGCACAGTTCGTGCACGCCGAGTTCCTGCCGCACGCGGTCATGATCGATTGCACGGCGAGCAACGAGGTTGCTGCGCGCTATCGCGACTGGCTGAGCGCGGGCATGCATGTTGTCACGCCCAACAAGAAGGCCAACAGCGGTGACCTGGCCTATTACCGCGCCCTGCGCGAAGCGCGCCGTGCGGCTGGCACGCACTACCTCTACGAGGCCACGGTCGGCGCGGGCCTGCCGGTGATCACGACGGTGCGAGATTTGCGCGAAACGGGCGACGACATCCTGAGCATCGAAGGAATTCTCTCCGGGACTTTCGCCTATCTCTTCAACGTGTACGACGGCACCATGCCATTTTCGAGCATCGTGCGCGACGCGAAGGCCAAGGGCTTCACGGAGCCGGATCCAAGAGATGACCTGTCGGGGATGGACGTAGCACGCAAGCTCATCATCCTCGGGCGCGAGATGGGACTCGAGCTGGAACTCGCCGACGTGCAGGTCGAGAGCCTGGTGCCGCCGAGTCTCGCGCAATGCTCGATCGAGGAGTATCTGGATCGGCTGCCGGAATTCGATACGGCGATGTACACCCGGTACCAGAAGGCGCGCGCTGAGGGGCAGGTGTTGCGCTACGTGGCGCGCCTCGATGCGAAGGGTGTTGCCACGGTTGGCCTCGTCCGGTTGCCGGCGAATCATGCCTTCGCCAACACCTCGCGCACCGACAACGTGGTGCGGTTCTTGACCCGCCGCTATCGCGACAACCCGCTCATCGTGCAGGGTCCGGGTGCGGGCCCGGAAGTGACTGCCGGCGGTGTGTTTGGCGATCTGCTGCGCTTGTGCGCTTACCTTGGTGCCAAGCTCTAGCATGGCACGGCCCGCGGCAACGGCATTCGCGCCGGCCACCGTCGGCAACGTCGGCATCGGGTTCGACATTCTCGGACATACGGTCGAAGCGGTCGGTGACCGGGTGACGGCGCGGCGGATCGAGGCTGCCGGTGTCCGGATCGGGTCGATTACCGGCGTGGTGCCCGATCTGCCGCGAGAGGTCGAGCGCAACACTGCCGGGAAGGCCGTGCTGAGCCTCTGGCAGGCCAAACGGGCGCGCGGCGGGGTGGAGCTCGACATCGCCAAAGGCATTCCCCTGGCGTCAGGGCTGGGTGGGTCGGCAGCCTCTGCCGTGGCTGCCGTCGTGGCCGCCAACACACTTCTCGATGAACCGGCGACGGAACTCGAGCTGCTCAAGTTCGCGATGCAGGGAGAACAGCTCGCGAGCGGCTCGATTCACGTCGACAACATCGCGCCGTCGCTGTTCGGCGGCCTGGTACTCACCGTGGGCGTCGACAATCCGCGCATCAAGCGGATTCCCGTGCCGCCGGCGATACGCTGCGTGCTGGTTCATCCGCACATGCGCTTGTCCACGCGTGAAGCGCGCGGGATCCTGCGGCAGAACGTCACTCTGTCGGACTTCGTCTGGCAGACGGCGAATCTGGCCGGGTTCATCTCGGGTTGCTATTCGAACGATCTCGACATGATTCGCGATTCGTTCGAGGACGTCGTGATCGAGCCGCAACGGCAGGCGCTCATCCCGGGCTTCAGGTCGGTGCGAGCGGCGGCGATGGCGCAGGGCGCGCTCGGCTGCTCGATCTCGGGCGCGGGCCCGAGCGTCTTTGCCTGGTGCGAGGCGCCACGCGCGGAGGCCATCCGCGCTGCGATGGTGAGCTCGTTCGCCGAGCACCAGCTCGCAAGCGATCACTGGATCACCCGTATCGAACCCCCCGGCGCGCGAATCGTCAGCCGCTGATGTTGTTCGCCAGCACCCGACATCCCGATCACACCGTGCCGCTCGCCGAGGCCATTGAGCGCGGCCTGGCTGGCGACGGCGGGTTGTTCAATCCGGTCTCGCTGCCGCAGCTCGACCAGATTGAGCTGGCCCCGCACGCGACGCTGGCGCAGCTCGCCGAGCTGACGTTGGCGCCGTTCTTTGCCGGCGACCGGCTGCAGTCCGATCTGGCGTCGCTCGCCGCCGAGGCTTTTGACTTTCGCGCACCGCTCACGCCACTCAAAGGCGGTGCCGAAACGGTCGAGGTTCTCGAGCTTTTTCATGGACCGACGCTTGCCTTCAAGGATTTCGGCGCGCGCTTCCTGGCGGGGTCTCTCGGGCGACTGCAACCGGGTGCAGGGCCATTGACCATCCTGACGGCGACTTCCGGCGATACCGGCGCGGCGGTCGCCGCTGCCTTTCATCGCCGTCCGGGATGCAACGTGGTCGTCCTTTACCCGAAGGGTCTGGTTTCGCCGCGACAGCAACAGCAACTCGAGTGCTGGAGCGACAACGTCCATACGCTTGCGATCCGCGGCACGTTCGACGACTGTCAACAGCTGGTCAAGCAGGCGTTACAGGACGAGAAGCTCAAGCGCACGCACCGCTTTTCATCGGCGAACAGCATCAACATCGGCCGCCTGCTGCCCCAGATCGTATATTACGTCGCATCGAGCATGGATATCTGGCGGCGCACCCACGGACCCGCCTCCTACATCGTGCCCAGTGGCAATCTGGGCAACGCCATGGCCTGCGTCTGGGCCCGCGGAATGGGGCTGCCGATTGCCGAAATCGTGCTGGCACACAATGCCAATCGTGCCGTGCCGGATCTGTTTGAGACGGGAACGTGGCAGCCGCGGCCAAGCGTTGCGACATTGGCTTCTGCGATGGATGTCGGCAGTCCGAGCAACATGGAGCGGCTGCGCGCTTTCTACCCGGATATCGAGTTGATGCGCGAAAAGCTCGCGGCCGTGTCGATCACTGACGAACAGATCCGTGCGCGAATCCGCGCGGACTTCTCCACCTATGGGCGTGTCTGGTGCCCGCACACGGCGGTGGCAGCCGAAGCGTACGCGGAGTTGCCGCAGGAGCTGAGGCGCGCGCGACACTGGGTGATCGTGGCCACGGCTCATCCGGCGAAGTTCAGCGAGATCGTCGAGCCGCTGATCGGCCAGGAGGTCGCGATTCCAGCGAGCCTCGCCGCGCTGTTGGCGTTGCCGCGTCATTCCACCGAGCTCGCGGCGGATTCATCCTCACTGCAGCGCTACCTGGAATCGTGATGGAATCGAGTCTTGAGCGCATCGATCCGCAGGTCCTCGGTTGGAGCGCGGGCATCCTCGCGTTACTCGCGCTGCTCGTGTGGGCCTATCTCCGTTTCCGTCGCTTCGCGTGGCGGCGCTCGCTTCTGAATGCGCTGCGGCGCGTTGCCTACGACGTTGTACGCGACGTTCTCCTGCCGGACGGCATGGACGGGCAGGTCCATGTGGACTTCCTGCTGCTCACCCAGCGCGGAATTCTGGTGCTCGATCTGCGCGAGATCCCGGGCCTGATCTTCGGTGGCGACCAGATGGATCAGTGGACGGTGATGACCCGCAACCGGCGCTACACTTTCGAGAATCCCCAGGGTCCGCTGCTCGATCGGATCGCCGCCGTAAAGCAGATCGCCGATGACGTTCCGGTGGAGGGGCGAGTGCTGTTCACGACTCGCTCACGTTTCCCCAAGGGCCGGCCAAGATCGGTACTCATGCTCGATTCCATCCGTGCCGAATATGCGCCGATGGACAAGGCATCGATGCAGGATCTGGTGTCGAAGTTCAAGCCGGCATGGGAGCGGCTCAAGGCCAGCGCGCGACCGAGCGACATGGCGCGCCGCTAGCCATGGCTGGCATGGTCGGCCAGCACTTGCGCGACGCAGATGGTGAGCTTTCGCGCGGTGTCGAGATGCAGGAACTCGTTCGGTCCATGGGCGTTGGCATGTGGACCGAGGACACCGGCGACCAGGAATTGCGTTTCCGGAAAGCGCTCGCCCAGCATGCCCATGAATGGAATGCTGCCGCCAGAGCCCATGCAGAGCAGCTCACGGGCAAAGTTTCCGCGTGAGGCTCGTTGCAACGAACGCTCGAGCCAGGGCTCGAAGGCCGGCGCATTCCAGCCCGCCATTGCCGATCCCGGTGTGAAAGCGACACGCGCTCCGTACGGTGGTTGAGCTTCGAGCGCATCCTTCACCATCCGCGCGGCGCGCTGCGGGTCTGCAGTTGGCGGCAGTCGGAAGGACAGTTTCACGCTCAGCTGCGGCACGAGCACGTTTCCAGCATCGCGCAAGGCCGGCAGGCCATCGAGGCCGGTGACGGTCAGGCTCGGTCTCCAGGTCGAGTTGAGCAGCAGTTCGACCGGATCATGGGTGAGGGGCCGCGCGCCGGGGACGAATGGCAATCGCTTCCAGACCTCCTCGCCGAGGACAGCCGCAGTGGTCTCGGCCTGCCGACGCCGCTCGGCCGGGACCGGAATCGACAATGACTCGAGCAGCAGCTCGCCGCCGGCTTCATTTTCAATCCGGGAAAGCAGCTGGCACAGGATGCGGAAGCATGACGGCGCGATGCCACTGCCCATTCCGGAGTGCACGCCTTCCGTCAGCACTTGCACGTCGAGCGTGCCGATGAGATTGCCGCGCAATGAGGTGGTGCACCAGAGCTGGTCGTAATTGCCGCATTCCGCATCCAGGCAGACCACCAGCGACGGAATCCCCAGGCGCCGGCCCAGTGCTTCGACGTGCGCAGACAGATCCGGACTGCCGCTTTCCTCGGAAGCTTCGATCAGTACCACGCAGCGTGCGTGCGGAATTCGTTGCGCGTCGAGGGCTGCAATCGCCGTGAGCGAGGCGAATACGGCGTAGCCATCATCGGCGCCACCGCGGCCATAGAGCTTGCCGTCGCGCAGCACGGGCTGCCACGGCCCCAGCCCTTCCTCCCAGCCCGTGAATTCCGGTTGCTTGTCGAGATGCCCGTAGAGCAGCACGCACCCGTCGACCTGCCCGGGGATATCGACAAATAGGAGGGGCGTGCGTCCCGTGAGCCGCATGATCTCGACGTGCATGCCGGCAATCGGCTGCGCTGTGCACCAGTTCGCCAGGAGTTGGATCGCCTGCTCCATGTGGCCGTGCTCATCCCATTCGGGATCGAATAGCGGGGACTTGTTCGGAATCCGAACGTAATCGCACAGCTTCGGGACTATCGAGTCCGACCAGGTGGCTGCCACGTGATGCCGTAGGACGCCAGTGTCAATCATATATAATCTTGTTCTATCAATAGCTTATTGGATTACTCAAGAAATAATCTTAGCTCGTTGATGAAGGATCGCCGTTCGCGCGGGGCCAGCCAAACAAGCGTCGCGCATTGTCAGTCGTCGCGCGAGCAACCTCTGCCACCGCCTCACGCCGGTGCCGGGCCACGGTCGTAAGGATATGCGGAAGATAGCTCGGTTCATTGCGCCGCGAGGACGGCTTGGGCTTCAGATCGCGTGGCTGGAGATAGGGGCCATCCGTCTCCAGCAGTAGCCGCTCGGCGGGGATCCGCGCCACAAGTGCTTTCAGGTGTGCTCCCCGCCGCTCGTCGCAGATCCAGCCGGTGATGCCGATGTAGAGTCCGAGCGCGAGACATTCGTCGAGTTCGCGCGCATTGCCGGTGAAACAGTGCGCAACCGCGCCAGAAAGCTGCGGCATGTAGTCACGCAGAACGGCGCTGAAGTCCGCGTGCGCGTCGCGCTGGTGAAGGAACGCGGGCTTGTGTGACTCGACGGCGAGTTCCAGTTGCCAGCGGAAAACCCGCTGTTGATCTTCGTGCGGGGAAAAGTTGCGGAAGTAGTCGAGCCCACATTCGCCGGCGGCGCAGACCTCGTCCGACTGCAGCAGCTGGCGCAGAGCCGGCAGATCCGCCAACTCGAACTCGGCGGCGTGGTGCGGATGGATTCCGGCGGTGCCGCGAATAATCGCTGGATACTCGCGCGCCAGTTCGATGGCGCGACGCGTGCTCGCGAGTGACGAGCCGGTGACGATGAGATGGCTCACCCCCGCAGCGCGTGCGCGCTCGATCACCTCGGCACGATCGCGATCGTAGCTGTCGTGGGCGAGATTGATGCCGATATCGACTAGATCCAGCGTCACTGCGAGATCGCGCACAAGGTTCGGGAGGCGCACATTGCATGCTATCTTGCCGCGCCGGGCAAGACCCGGTAGCGCGATCGTTGCGCGATGAGGGCCCGATGAATCTCGCATGTTGGACGAAACTGTTCTTCGCGGTCGTGCTCGTGTCCACGGCGAGCTCCGCTCAGGAACTCGATTTCGATGACCTCGAGAGCCGCACCGAGTACGCCTGGTTCACCGAAGATGCGAATTCGCTCCGTAACCTCATTCGCGCTGCCGAGGGCGAATTGTCGAAGAACGGCGAGTCCACGCTGGCACGCTACGAAGTCGGGCTCGCGAGCTATCGGCTTGGACTGCTGCTGATGCAGAAATCGGCCGGGGAAGCTGCGACAGTGCTGGCGGATTGCATCGACCAGCTCGACGAGGTCGTGGAAGCGGACGAGGACTTCGCCGAAGGCTACGCGTTGCAGTCGGCCTGCTACGCGAGCCTTGCGGAGCTTCAGGTGTGGAAGGCGGTGGTGTTCGCACCGCTGTGCTCGGCGCGGATG
>Ga0209640_10000430_pt1 | contig 32109 bp, 28 predicted proteins | sample RifCSP10_1_FD_184018 | JGI IMG/M metagenome (GOLD analysis project Ga0209640, IMG submission 184018) | Soil microbial communities from Rifle, Colorado - Rifle CSP2_sed 10_1 (SPAdes) (version 2) | ecosystem: Environmental > Terrestrial > Deep subsurface > Rock core/Sediment | place: Rifle... | reverse complement strand
GCCGGTCGAGTCTGTCAGTTCCGATGCTGCGCCGGTCGGACGTGTCACACAGTTTGTCTCTCTATGGCGGCAACCGGTTACGGCGCATTCTGTCACAATTGTCTAAGAAAACAAGCTAAGCGACTGAAAGAGAAAGGCCCACTGACTCGGGTCGTCGGGCATCGGCGGCCGCGCGCGTCAACCATCGCGAGTCCCAGCCGTTCTCGTGCATGCAGACGTACATAGACGGGAGGCTGAATCATGTTCTCGCTCAATTCCGCGCCGCAGAGCGCACGCGGCCTGAGAGCCGCATTTCGCGCCGGGCTCATGGCGCCCATCATGGCGTTGCTGATCGCCGTTGCCGGCTGCGGTGGCGGTGAAAGCGAATCCGCAAGCACGCCGCAAAGCTGCGACGCCGCGAATTGCGGCACGGTGTATGTCGGCATCACCGATGCTGATGGCGATTTCCTGAGCTACACCGTCGATGTCGTCTCGCTGACGCTCGCCAAGGCGAATGGCGCGGTCGTCGAGACTCTGCCGGTCAGCACGCGCGTCGACTTCGCGCAGCTGATCGATCTCACCGAATTTGTCACTGCCGCGACCGTGCCGAACGGTGCCTATGTCGAAGGCCGCATCCGTCTCGATTACAGCGCCGCCGAAGTGACGGTCGAAGTCGGCGGCGAGCCGCGTGCGGCCACGGTCGTCGATGAGAACGGCCAGCCATTAGGGGAAGTCGACCTCGCCATCCGGCTCGACAATCGCAACCACGTGGTGGTCAGCCCGGGGCGACCCGCGTTCCTGCAACTCGATTTCGACCTGGCGGCTTCGCACACCGTAGATGTGGCGACTACTCCGGTCACCGCTGTGGCGGAACCCTTCATCGTCGCCACGGTGGAACCCATCGACGAGAAAGAGCTGCGAGTGCGCGGCCCGCTGGTCAGCGTCGATACCGCCGCCAGCAGTTACGTGATCGACGTGCGCCCCTTCCATCACCTGACGGCGCGCTTGGGCCAGCTCACGGTCAAGACGACCGCCGACACCGCCTTCGAGATCGATGGTGAGCCCTTCACCGGTGCCACTGGACTTGCGGCGCTGGCGCAGGAAGCGGCCGGAACGCCGACCGTGGCCTTCGGCTCGCTGACACTTGCCAGCCGCGAGTTCACGGCGGAACGCGTGCATGCCGGCACCAGCGTGCCGGGTCCACGGTTCGATGTCTTGTGGGGCAACGTCATCTCCCGCGATGGTGACACGCTGACGGTGCGTGGCGCGACTTTGATTCGACGCTCTGGAAGCTTTGCCTTCGTGCGCGACGACGTGACACTGCTCGTGGGTCCCGACACCCTGGTAACGCGAGATGGACAAGGCAGTACCGATCTCACCGAGGACGCAATCTCGGTGGGTCAGCGCATTCACGCGTTTGGCGAAGTGAGCGAGACAAATGGTGAATTGACACTCAATGCCGAGCAAGGGCGCGTGCGGTTGCACCTGACGCACCTGTCGGGCACCGTGGTAACGGCGAATCCGGGCACACTCACGCTGGATCTCGCCAGCATCGATGGCCGCCGGCCGGAAATCTTTGACTTCAGCGGCACCGGCACGGCGCCCGCCACCGACGCCGATCCTGAGAACTACGAGATTGCGACCGGCGCGCTCGACCTCAATCGGCTGATCAGCGGATCGCCCGCCCGAGTGTTCGGCTTCGTCACGCCCTTCGGCGTGGCGCCTCCCGACTTCGAAGGCCGCACGGTCGTGGACTTCCAGGAAGTGCGTGCCATCCTCGGCCTGGGCTGGGGTCCAGAGGGCACGAGCGCACCCTTCCTGAGCCTGAATGCCGATGGCCTCGTGATCGACAACGACAATGCGGATATCGGCCTGCGGCATTTCATCGCGATCGGGCCGGTCCTCATCGACATCACCGCGCTGCCGACACCGCCGACGATCACGCCGGCCGCCGGCTATGGGCTTTACGCGATCGGCGAACCGCGCCGGGTCGAGGTGTTCAGCGACTTCGCGGCCTTCGCCGAGCGCCTGAGCGAGAAGCTGGCGGCGGGCAGCAAGGCAGTCACGCTGACGGCCGATGGCGCGTTCGATGCGGGCAGCAGCACGCTGAACGCGCGGCACGTCAGCATCGGCCTCACCTCGATCAATTAAGTCAGCAAAAAGGTCGGCGGGCGACCCCTGTCGCCCGCCAAGGCCGGGAACCAGAATCGACGACTTCCCCTCGCGCTCTCGTCAGTCGTGGAAATCGCCCTCGCCTTCGAGCTCGATCTCGCGAGCCACCAGGGTGTCACCCTCAAGACGCCCATCGACGGAGACCAGCCGTCCTGGCGCCCGCGTGAAGAACTCGGCGGCGCTGATGCTGCCGTCACTTTCGTTCTCGAACTCGGTGCCGGCGTTGGTCAGCACGATGACGCCGAGGATCGTGAGCTGCGGTTCAACCACATCGGCGGCCGTTCCACGCAACTCGACCTCACCCTCATCGTCCTCTCGCTCGACGCGTGCCGCCGCAACGCTGTCCGGCATGCTGCCTGCGGAACCGCGGACTTCGACGAAGTCACCCACGCGCAACTCCGACACGTTGAACGGGCGCAGCTTGGCGTCCGTCTTGTCCTCGAAGCGCGTCGCGACGCTGGTCTCAATCCTGATGCCGAGGACGGTGAATGAGCCCGCCGCGGCGTCGATATCCTCGACCAGGGCTGCTACACGCAGGTCGGCCTCGCCCTCGAACTTGACCTTCTCCGCCTGCAGGACTCCATTGCTGATATCGCCCTCGACCTCGACTCGCACGTTGAGTGCGAGATCGACGCTGGTGCCGTTCTCGAAGCGCGTGGCCGCGGATGTCGTGACGGGCTGCATGTTGACGTCGAAATCGGTCGCCGACACGAAGCGTGTGATCACACCTTCGATCTCGGCCTCGTCGTCGTCATCGGCATTCATGCCGCCGCGCTCACCCTCGACTCGCGTCGCGAGCAGAACACCATTCGCGTCGAGCGACCAGCCCTTGACCTCGACCAGTAAGCCGTCGGCGGGTGCTCCCCCCGGCAGGTCGTCGAGCTGCGCCGTGACGTAGTCGACGATCAGCGCACTGATTGCGAAGCGCTTCGCGGCCGGGTCGTGATTGGCGATGACGCCGGTGACCTCGAACTCATCGCCAGGGTCATGGCGCTCGATGCGCGTCGCGCGGATCACGCCATCCGCATCGCGAAAACCGCTCACCTCGACCACGGCACCGACGGGCACGCCCACGAGTGACGCCGGCTGAATGTTGTCGTCGAACGAGGTCGTCGCATCCACCTTGACCGTTTGACCGAGCACCACAAGCGTCCCGGTCGTCAGGTCGACCGACTGCACCGGCCCCTCGACCGCGTCGTTGCAGTCGATCGATGCTGCCGTTCCGCCGCGCCGGTCGCCGTTCAGACGGCCGGAAATGCGGACCACGTCCCCGACCTGCAGTTGCGATTCAATGCCCGGCCGGTCATCGATGCTGACCATTGCGCCACTGGTGTCGTAGCGCACCCCGTTGACATACACACTGCCGAAAGCGCTGATCGCGCCGATCGCGACCACCGGCATCGAGCCGTTCGTGGTCGGCGTCGCCCCGTTGTCGTATCCGCCCGAGCCGCCACAAGCGGCGAGCAGGATGGCTGCCGCGACGGGCAGCGCGCGGCAAAGTCCCGTTTCAATATTCATGATTCAACCTCCAGGCTATTGAGCGTATTTCCCGGCCTGCAGGTGGCGATTCGATCGCCGTGTACTTTTCTAGTTCTCAAGCTCGGCTTCTTCGGCATCGATGGCCCCGTTGAGCACGGTGCCCCGAACGCTGACCAGGCGATTCGGTGCCTGGGCAAAAAATGTCGCGGCGCTGATGGCGTTATCGGCTACATCGCGAAATTGCGTGGCACCGATGGTGCGCACGCTGACACCCAGGATCTGGAAGTCCGGCGGTGCCACGTTCTCGGCAATGCCGCGCAGCTCGAAGCGAGTCTCCAGGTCGTCGCGCTCGAGGAGCGCGGCCGCAATGCTGTTGGCACCGGCTCCGGGGCCGCCACGGACTTCGACGAAGTCGCCGACGCGCACATCGCTCAGCCGGAACGGCGACAGGTCCGCGCTCGACTTATCCTCGAACCGCGTTTCCCCACTGACGCTGACGGAGATTCCCAGTACGGTGAGCGAATTGGCCGCTGCATTGACCGCATCGACGGTCGCCCTTACGCGCAGATCGGTGCCGGCACGGCATTCCACTTCCTGGGCGCTGACAACGCCATTGCTCAGAGTCCCTTCGACTTCCACCTTGGTGTTGAGCGGCGGATTGAATGGCGTGGCGCAATTCCTGAACGGTGTCCCGACTGCCGTCGTGATCGGCTGGCCAGCGACGTCAAAGTCGGTCGCCGAGACGAAGCGCGTGACCAGCCCTTCGATCTCGACTCGATCGCCATTGTTGACCGGGATCCCCTGGGTCTTGAACTCGACACGTGTCGCCGTCAGCACGCCGGCATTTACCGCCGTGCCCTTGGCCTCGACGGTTTGCCCGTTCGCGGGCTGACCGCTCGGAAAGTTCTGCAGCTGCGCCTGCGAGTAGTCGACGGTCAGGGCGTTGATCTGGAAGCGCCGCTGGTTGGTGTCGAGTGCAGCAACCGATCCCGTCACCTCGAGCTCGCCCCCGGCCGCCTTGCATTCGATGCGGGTAGCGCGCACTACGCCGGTCGTGTCACGAAAGCCGCTGACCTCGACCACTTGTCCGGGCTGCAGGGCATCGAGGCGACAGTTGGCCACGCCATCATCGAATGCGGTGCCGCCATCTACGCGCACGGTCTGGCCGAGCACGACCAGGGAGCCGCTTGCAACGATCACCGAATCGATGGGGCCCTCGACGTTGTCATCGAACGTCACCGAAGTGGCGGTGCCCGTCGCGGCAGCGGGGTTGATCGGGCCAACGACCGAGACCACGTCGCCGACGCGCAAGTCGGCCTGAGTCCCCGCCCTGCCGTCAATCGTGATGCTGGCAGTCGAAGTGGAAAACTCGATGCCATTGACGAAAATGCTGCCGAACCCGGTAATCGTACCCACCGCGAATCCGGTACCCTCGATTCCACCCAACTGGGTTTCGCTGCTGCCGCCCCCACCGCATGCAGCGAGATTCATCAGTGCCACGCCCAGCAGCAGGCCGGCGAATTTCTTGAGCATCATTTTGATCCACCTCTTGAACGAGAATCCTCGATCAGATAAACGCCGGCGCCGAGCCGGACCGCCTGTTCGCTCACCGACGCGTCATTGCCGGCCGTGTGCGCAGTCAGCCAATCGTCCACGTGCTCCAGGAACGCCTGACCTTCGCGCTCCAGGAACTGTCTGAATGCCGTCAATGCACGCTTGTCGACACGCACGCTGAGCGCGCGGCGCTCGAAGCGCGGCGCTGTCCTGGCATCGCGTGTCAGGTTGTGCTCGAGCGTCGTACCCACGTCCTGCAGGACGCTGCCCCACAACCGGATCTGTGCTTCGTCCATGCGCCGCGGCAGGTAGACGCGGCTTAGTGCGCGCAGTGTGCCGTCGGTGCGGCGTTCCACGGCACGCGCCAGTTGCAGCTGCTTGAGCAGCGCGCCGGGCGGAATGTCGCCTCCGTAGCGGTGCGTGAGCGCCGCAAAGCTCAGCGGACCGCCATCGACGGTCAGTTCGCGCGGATTGCCGCCGGCGTCGACGAAGTCGGGGTCCTGGTACCAGCCCGACAGGACTCGCGAGGCCTTGCTCATGTACCCGGTCGTCGCTTGAGGTTGTTCTGCGAGCAACTGCTGCTGGCGGCGCACTTCGCGTCGCGTGAGGCCCGTGAGAATGGCGACGCGCGATACGTTCGTGGGACGGCCGCGGATGCCGAATTCACTCGTCGCCGTTTCCACGAAGCTCTGCCGCGACACTTCTGCAAACTCCTTCCAGGTCACTCCGCTCTTGAGGAGCAATCGCGCGATCGGCCGCAGCAGCGCCCGACAGCTCGACAGCACCAGGTTCTTGGTTAGTGATTCTTCCATATATGTGAGTATATGTCCCATATATGGTATGAATCAATAGCGAACGCGCGCGCAGGTGGCGTTCGGGTGACGAACGCGGCGGTTTCCCTTCAATTCACGGACTTCGACGCGAGGCGCCTGTGGCTCCCCTGCTACGGTCGATACTGACGAACGGACTGGTCGTTTCCGCGGGCGGCACACGCGGCGGCGGCCGGCGCTGATACCAGGAACCATCGTTCGCGGCTGGCGTTACCCACCTCGATCCTTTCCGCGGCCCCGCCGAAACACGGTTCCAGATTGGTTTCGGACACCAGCAGCTGTCGATGCGCCCCGGAGTTGAGCCAGCGCGCGGCGTCGTATGACTCGAGTGGCCCCTCGCGCCAGCGGCTGTGGCCAAAGTTGACGCTCGGCCGATCGAGGTAAAGCAGAAACTGTTCCTTGTACGCGAGGAGGCCGAGCTCACGCGCCGGATCGGCAAGCTTCTCGAGGCCCGTGACGAAGCGTTCTCCCGAGCGTGAAGCGTTGATCTGCGGAAACACCGTGAAAGTCACGATGAGCCATGTCAGCCCGAGCACCCACGCGGACGCCAGCGCGCCGCGGCGCGCGCCGCAGGCAAGCGCCGCAATTGCACCTGCGATCGCGATAGCCGCGAGTGGCTCGATATGGAGAACCCCGTAGCGGTCACGCAGCTCCGCTGCCCGCTCGGGCGCGATCCAGGTGAGATACGCGAATGCGGCGGCGCTCAAGAACACAATGAACAGCGCGAACACCATTCCCGCCCGCTGAACGTCGGCACGCTGCCACAGGCCCCGCAGCCACTCGCCCGACGCGATCGCCAGCGCCGGCAGCGCCGGAAGAATATAGACACCGCGCTTTCCCGGGCTCGCACTGAAGAAGATCAGAACCAGCGCGACCCAACCGAGCAGAAGCAGGATGCGCGCATCGCTTTCGCGCAACCGCTCCATCCAGCGCGGCACCAGCCACGGTACCAGCACGATCAGCGGCAGCCACATTGTCACGATGACCGTGAAGAAGTAGTAGAACGGCTGGCGGTGATGCCACGCCGTCGCATAACGCGTCACGGTCTGTTGGAACAGAATCTCGTCGCGGTAAGCGGTCAGCACCGGGCTGTCGCTGAACGCGACAGCGAGCAGCATAGGCACCAGCCACAGCGAGATCGCGCCGGCAAACGCGATCGCGGCGGCGCTCCAGCGTGCCGGTGTCGCGTGCAGCTCTGGCAACGGCCACTTTCGCCAGCGCGCATACGCATAGGGCAGCAGCACGAGCAATGGCAGAAAGCCGACGCCCTTCGTGATCACGCCCAGCCCAGCGGCAAAACCGCCGAGCACGTACCAGCGCCAACCGTTGCGCAGCAGCAGGTGACGCAGCAGCCCGTAGAGCGACAGCGTCGTCAAGAAGCACAGCACGGCGTCGATCTGCGCGAGGTGCGCTTGTAGCGTGAACTGGATCGTGAACAGCAGAGCCAGCGCCGCCCACAGGCCCGCCTCACGATTCCACAGCCGTCGCGCCAGGTCGTACACGAGAATCAGCGTGCCCAGACCCGCCAGCAACGACGGCAGGAGGAAGCTCAGTCGCAACGATCCGGTGAGCGCATACGCGCAGGCGATCAACCAGATGAAGAGCGGTGGCTTATCCTGGTAAAGATCGCCGCCGACCATGGGAAAGAGCCACTCGCCGCTCTGCACCATGTCGCGGGCGATCAGGGTGAACCGCGGCTCGTCGGCAGGCCACGGATCGCGCCAACCGAAACCGGTCGCCAGTAAGAGCAGACCGAGTCCGATGAGCAGCGCGAGATCGCGGATCACCGCGCGCGACACGTCACTCTTCCACGACCTTGAGACCCGGGCGATACCTGGCCTTGAGCCACATCACGCCGAAGAGATCGACGATCCCGGCCCACAGACGATTGTGCACCCCGTATTTCGATCGCCCGCGCGTGCGCGGCCGATGGCCGACGGGGATCGAAACCACGCGGTGGCCGGCCCGTTGAAACAATGCCGGGAGGAAGCGGTGCATGTGATCGAACACTGGCAGCGCGAGAAAGGCCTCTCGCGAGAACATCTTGATGCCGCAACCCGTGTCGGGTGTTCCGTCGCCCAGAAGTCCGCCACGAACGCCGTTGGCGATGCGCGACGACAGCCGGCGAAGCCACGTGTCCCGGCGCGTGACGCGATTGCCCATGATCAACAGCACGTCCGCGTTCGCCGGATCGGCACGCGCCGCCAAGAACTTCGGCAGGTCCGAGGGATCGTTCTGTCCATCACCGTCGAGCGTGCCGATCCAGGTGGCATGTGCGGCGCGAACGCCGGAGTGCACCGCCGCGCTCTGCCCGCTGCGAAAGGAATGCCGCAACAGGCGCAATTCCGCAAGCCCGCCTGCGCGCGCGGCACGCACCCGCTCGGCCGTGTCATCGGTGCTGCCGTCGTCGACGAAGATCATCTCGAACTCGGCGCGACCGCGCAGCGCGGCGGCGATCTCGCGTGCCAGTGGCGCGACGTTCTCCGCTTCGTTGCAGACCGGGACCACGACCGAGATTTCGGGGTTCATGACGGCCGCGGAGTATAGCGGGCATGAGAAACGCGAGCATTTTCCGCTATGCTCGACGCATGCAGCACCCTACGCCCGGCGTACGGACTCCGGATCATTCCGCGCATGCCCACGAGCACCGGCACGATGGTCGCCGGCTGTTCCTGGCACTCGTGTTGACCGGGGGTTTCGCTGTGATCGAGCTGGCCGGCGGCCTCTTCGCGCACTCACTGACCCTGGTTGCGGACGCCGGCCACATGTTCACCGATGCGGCCTCGCTCGCGCTCGCGTGGGTCGCCCTGCGTTTCGCCCGCCTGCCGTCCGATCGCAGGCGCACTTACGGCTATCAGCGCTTGCAGGTGCTGGCCGCATTCGTCAACAGCCTGATCCTGCTGGCGGCGGTGGTCTGGATCGGTTATGAGGCGATCGAGCGATTGCGCAACCCCGCGCCGATCGCGGGTCCCCTCATGCTGGGCGTCGCGGTGACGGGACTGCTCGTCAATGCATGCGCACTCCTGTTCTTGCGCGGCGGTGATACCCACAACCTCAACGTACACGCCGCTTATCTGCACGTGCTGAGCGACCTGCTCGGATCGTTGCTCGCCATCACGGCCGCGCTGGTCGTGCTTCTGACCGGCTGGTTGCGGATCGACCCGCTGCTGGCACTAGTGCTCGCGCTGCTGATCGTGATCGCGGCAACCGGTCTCATGCGCAAGTCCGCACACATCCTCCTCGAAGGTTCGCCCGAGTGGCTCGACATCGAAGAACTGCAGCGCGAGCTCAGGATCGCCGTGGCCGGCGTCGTCGACGTGCATCACGTGCACGTGTGGTCGCTGACGACGCACCACCCGCTGGTGACGCTGCATGCGCGGATTCGCAGCGATGCCTCGCCCGGGCCCGTGCTGGAAGAGATCAAGACGTTTCTGGCGCGCCGCTATGCGCTCGAGCATTCGACCATTCAGCTCGAGCCTGCCGACTGCGCCGACAGGACGCGCGCCTGCTGATAAAGCGCCTCGAGTACGCGCTCCATCTGCCTTTGCACCTTCTCCGTGCCCGCCTCATCGAGCCGCCTGGGGACTTCGATGGGGTCACCCACCGCGACGACGATGCGGCAGAACGGCTTTGGAATCACAAACCGATCCCAGGATTTCAACACCCAGGCGCGATCAGCGCAGTAGGCCAGCGGTAGCAGCGGAGCGCCGGAGAGCTGCGCGATCTTCACGATTCCCGGCTTGAATACGGAATGTGGACCGTAAGGACCATCAGGCGTCGTCGCCGGCGACATGCCGTTGCACGCGATCGCCTTGCACATGGTGCGCAACGCTTCCACGCCGCCACTGGTGGTGGAACCGCGGAACACAGTGCCGCCGCCCATGCGACGCGCCATCTCGCTGGGCACTTCGCCATCGAGCGAAGCGCTGATCAACCAGCCGATGCGCGCACCACGGTCGATGAGCTGGCGCAGATAACGCCAGCAGAAGAGTTGATGCCGATGCCAGTAGCAGATCACCACCGGCTTGCCACGGAGGACGCGGTCCTCGAGCCGCGACGCGCCGTCGACGCGGACGATGCGGCAGGTGAACCAGAAGAAACGCAGGATGCCCATGCCGATGGGCACTGCAACCCGGTACAGAAGTCTCCGACCCCAGGTCAGACGGCGACGCGAGCGGCTGCCGCGACGACGGGATGGGCGCGACGCTGTCTGTTCCGGTGCGGATTGGATCGTCATCGAACTCATCCGGCCGAAGCGTAGTAGTTCGGGTAATCGGCACTCAGGCCCTTGAAGCGCCGGTGAATCCACAGGTACTGCTCGGGCACGTGCCGCACGTGCGCCTCGATAAGCGCGTTGAAGCGCGCCGCATCGGCCACGCGATCATCACTAGGGAACCCCTCGAGCGCCGGTTGAATCACCATGCGATAGCCACGTGCGCCCGGCAGCCGCTCAGGGAAGTACGGCAGCACCGCCGCACCCGTCATGCGCGCGAGCCGCGATGTGGCAATGTTGGTCGCCGCCGGAATGCCGAAGAACGGCACCATCTCGGCGCCTTTCTTCCTGTAGCTCTGATCGGGCGCGTACCACACGGGCTCGTTGGCACCGAGCGTCGATATCAGCGTGCGGATGTCGTCACGCGGAATGGCGCGACGCGCGCGGCGGCGGCGATTGCGCCCCAGAAAGTACCCGAGAAGCGCATTGCGGCTTGGCCGGTACATCACGCTCATCGGCAGCCGTGCACAAAGCGCGCGCGCGCCGATCTCGAGCGTCGTGAAATGCGCCGACAGGAGGATGGCGCCGTTGCCCGCGCGCAAAGCGCGCTCCAGGTGTTCGACCCCCTCGAGCTCCGTGAGACGGCGAACGCGCGCGTCCGAGCTCCACCAGGCAATTGCCGTCTCGAACAGCGAGATGCCAAGGCTGCGGAAGTGCGCAGCCAGCAGTCGTTCACGCGCATCGGGGGCGAGCTCGGGCAGACAAAGCTCGAGATTGCGCCGCGCATTGCGGACGAATCTCACCGGTAGCCGTCGCAACACGGTGCCCAGCGCGGCGCCCAATCCGACGAGCAGCGGGTACGGCAGCGGCTCGAAAAGCCGTAGCAGCGCGAGCCCGAATGCGGTGGGCCAGTAGCGCGGGGCGAGCAGCGAGAGTCGAAACTCCATGGAGTCGTTCAGCGGCGGTACGGATCGCCGTCCGTCCCGGGCCGCTTGAAGCGCTTGTAAGTCCACAGGTACTGCTCGGGGCAGCGCCGCACATGTGCCTCGATCAAGGCGTGAAATCGCGCCGCGTCCACGATGGGGTCGTCCGACGGGAAGTCTGCGAATGGCGGCAGGATGCGCACCACGAATCCGGATCCATCGGCAAGCCGCTCGGAGAAGTAGGGCAGCACCGCCGCTCCGGTGATGCGCGCGATGCGAGACGTGGCGACATTGGTCGCCGCCGCGTGGCCGAAGAGCGGCACCATTGCACTCGCCTTGCCGAAATCCTTCTGGTCGGGCGCATACCACAGTGGCAGGTTGGCCTTCAGGCTCTTAAGCAACTCGCGCACGCTGTCGCTCGAGATCACTCGTATCGCGCGACGCTTGCGCGCGCGCAGCGACAGCTCGGCGATCAGCGGATTGCGGGGTGTCTGATAGGTGATCGCGGTTGGGCCATGAATGCACAGCGCGCGCGCGCCCATCTCGAGTGCGGTGAAATGTGCGCTCAGCAGGATGGCGCCCTGCCCCCGCGCAAGAGCCTGCGCCAGGTGTTCCGTGCCCTCGAGGCGGATGCGCGCCTGCAAGCGCTGGTCGCTCGCCCACCACACGAGCGCGGTGTCGAACAGTGCACAGCCGAGCGCTTCGAAGTGACGCCGAATGAGGCGCTTGACGTCGCGCGGTCCGAGCTCGGGCAGGCAGAGACGAATATTCACTGCGGCAACGTGTCGTTCGCGCGCTGCAGAAGCCCAAGCAATGCGGCCGAACGTGCGCCCGATCGGGGTCAGCAAGCGAAACGGCAACAGAATCAGCAACCGCACCAATCCCACGCCGATCCAGATGGGCCAGAAGCGCGGCGCCAGAAACCGCCACAGCGGAACGCGCTGCACATTGGGATTCACGGAGTGGATGGTGCCGGAGATAGGACTCGAACCTACGACCCGCGCATTACGATACGAATCCGATGACGACACGACGTAAGCTTAATCAAAGCGTTGCAATCGCGACACGGCATCGTACATCTGATGACCAGCGTGATGCCCGTGTGCCACGTAAGAGCGAGCCGCTCGGCGAATCTGCGTATTCGGTAATGCGCGAAATTCGAATGCACGCCCTCAAAGACGCGGGTTGTGAATGGATGTCAGATGGACTGCGCACTGAGGCGATAGCGGCATTCGGCAGCATGGTCTTGGGAAGTGATGGTCTGGCATGGTTAGTTCGGCTACCTGCAAAGCCGCGAGGCGCCAGCGACATCATCGAGCAAGCTTCAATCGCAGTTCCCCGACCTTGCGGGAGCGCTTCGAAGCGGAGGATGCACCAGCGCCGGCGGGCGCCTGACGGCGCACGCGATCGGGCGGTCCGCGTCGCGCTACGGCGTTCGAACGCCCCACGACTGGCCGTAGAGGTTCCAATCTGCCTCGTCGTCGGTGTCCTGAGGGGCGCCTGCCGCGGTCCAAGCGCGCTGCAGGTGCACAGAACCCGACGGGTTGCCGAGCGACCCGCTCGCGCTGAATGTGCCGCCACTCTGCGGCCGATCGGCCTCCGGCGTCCCAAAGCGGACGACGTCGTCGATCGCATCAGTCCTGAAGAACGGGATGACCACGATCAGCCGGGAGACGACGTTGCGCTGCCCGAGGAGCCGGGCCTCGCTCGGCGCGGCATCGAAGCCGCTCATGAATCCGTCCGCCACCTTGATGCCAGGCACCGAGCCTTGCTGACCGCCGCTGAATGAGGCGGCGACGGGCGGACCAGCATATCCCCCCTCTTCCCAGACGATGAAGTAGCTGCCGCCCTGCATCGACCCTCCGAACGTGCCGAGGTCGAGCGTGTTCGCCGTGCCGGTCGACGTACGGACCGAAAGGCGATAGCCCGGTCCGAGCGTGATGCTGCGGGTCGTAGGCTCGTCGAGGTGCAGCTCGACGCGGTTCTTGCCTACTTCGGAGAGCAGGAGCTTGCGCGTCTGCGTGCCGTCGCAACCTGCGAGCAGCATGGTCGACGCAAGGCAGATGCACATCCTGGTCCACATGACTTGTGCGCGACTCTACGCCACTCCTGCTGCAAAGGCGATCGCCCGGGTAGAGACGCTGCACTTAGCGTGGGCGGGAAATGGTTGAAATGCTGGTGCCGGAGATAGGACTCGAACCTACGACCCGCGCATTACGAATGCGCTGCTCTACCAACTGAGCTACTCCGGCAGGCGTCGGGAATTGTAGCGGAGAACTCAGGCCTTGCGGCGTACCCGGATGACCACGTCGACGCCCGCGAGCTCGGTGCCCAAGGGCAGGTCCGGCAGCCGGCGAAATTCCACTTCGGGGACGCCGACGTCGATCAGCTCGCCCGTGTCCAGATTGTGAAAATGATAGTGAAGCGCGGTGTTCGAATCGAAGCAGGCGCGGGTCGAGTCGACAATCACCTGCCGCACCAGTCCGCAAGCCGCGAACAGATTGAGCGTGTTGTATACGGTCGCCTTGGAAATGCGCGCGCCGGCTACGCGCAGGCCATCGAGGAGTTGCTCGGCCGAGAGGTGCTGCGCGGCCGCGAACATGATCTCGCCGACGCGGATACGCTGCTCGGTCGGGCTGATGCCGTGGGCCTGGAGCATGCGGACGACATCGTCGCGCGGTGCCAGACGTTGGGGATGGGCAGCCAACATGGACCGGCATTATACGGAGTTATCTCTGCTTGTGAATCAGGGGCTTGCCGGCGTATCGGCTGAAACCCGGCGATCGGGCCGGATATGCCCGTGGACCTTGGCGAGCGGCGGACTGCACCTTGGGCTCGTTCGGCACGGAGGCCGCAATGAATTCGTCCAGGGAAGCACGCGGGCTGAGCCTGCTGGAGCTCCTCGTAACCCTTGCGACCGTCGCCACCCTGCTGGCGGTTGCGGCCCCCAGCTTTCGCGAAATCGCCCTGAATGCGCGCCGGACGGAGCAGGTGAATGCCCTGCTGCGCGCTCTGCATGGCGCGCGCAGCGCCGCGATCCTGCGCGCGGAGCCGGTTGTGATCTGCAAGAGCCGCGATGGCACACGATGCTCGACCGATACGAGCGCCTGGAGCGAGGGCTGGATTGCATTCGTCAACCGCGATCACGATGCGCCGCCGCGCATCGACGCGGGCGAGCCGATATTGATGATCCAGCCTCGCAGCGAGCACGTCGTCGTGCGCGCCAATCGCAACGCCGTCACGTATTGGCCGGTGGCGCTCGCGGGAACGACCGCGAGCTTCGTCTTCTGCGACTCGCGCGGCACGCTTGCGGCGCGCGCGATCATCGTGAGCCAAACGGGACGCCCGCGTGTGTCATCGCGCGACGCGGCTGGAAGACCGCTGCGGTGTCAGTAGCGATCAGCGCAAAAATGCCCGTTAAGTTCAGAGTGCGCCGCGTTAAGTCGAATTATTGCGTATTACGGCAGCCGTTCGTCGGCTGAATTGGTCCGCCGATCGGGACTGCCACGCCGCTGGTGACGTACGTCGATATAGTCCACGCCATGGGGGATCGAAGAATAAGAGGCTTCACATTGATGGAGCTCATGATGGCGCTGGCGGTGGTTGGCGTCATTCTCGCGATCGCCGCGCCCAACTTCCGCGAGTTCATGATGAACAGCCGGATGACTGGCGCCGCGAACGATCTGCTTGCGTCCGTCCAGCTTGCGCGTTCCGAGGCCATCAAGCGCCAGCTCCCGGTCGCCCTCTGCGCGTCCGCGAACCCCGAGGCCGACGCACCCGAGTGCGCGGCGCAATTCGGCGGCTGGGCGGTATGGGTGGATACCAATGACGACGCCGTGATCGACGATGACGAGGCGGTGATCGCCGCCCACAGGCCACCGCACACCAGCCTTTCATTGACTGCCAATGGCAGTGGCTTCGTCTCGTTCGCGCCGAACGGGTTCGCGCAGCCGTCCGTCGGCGGGAACGTGGCGACGACGCTGGTCGTCATCTGCGATCAGCGCGGCGACTCGTTGGTCGGCGAGATCTACCGCAAGCGCGCCATGCTTCTGAGCCCCACCGGCCGCCCCGCGGTTCTCAAGCGACAGGTCGAGCTTGCTCCTCTCGGCGATGCGGCCAATTGCCCGGAGACCTGACATGGAAGCGATGCGCACAGACCGAAGAACTGCCTCCGGATTCAGCATCGTCGAAGCCCTGGTTGCGTTGGTCGTACTGTCCGTCGGCATGCTTGGCATCGCCGCCCTCTATGTCGAGAGCCTGCGTGCGGGCCGCTCGGCGATCTATCGCACTCAGGCAGTCAATCTCGCAGCGGACATGGCGGACCGCATTCGCTCCAACCGCGAGCAGCCCACTGCCTGGGAACTCACCGCGACTGCCAGTCCGGCAACCCAGGGATGCGTTGCGGGTACGGTCAACTGCGATCCTGCGGAGCTCGCGCAGGATGACCAGGCGCGATGGCGCGCGGCCATCCAGAACCAGCTCCCCGGGGATGGTGCCGACACACCCAACGGCATCATCGAAGTGGATGACGCGATCGTCCCCAACCAGTACACGATCACCGTCACGTGGTCCGAACCCGGCGCAGACGCAGCGCTGACCTACGTCCTAACGATGCAGATATGAAAAGCATGATGCGCAAATCAGCGGGATTGAGCCTCATCGAGCTGATGGTCGCGCTCACGATTGGCTCGTTGCTGATCATCGGCGCCGTCACGGTCTACGTGCAAAGCCGCAACACCTACGCGGTCAACGAGACCATGGCGCGCCTCCAGGAGAACGCCCGTTTCGCACTCAGCATGATCGAGCCGGACCTGCGGCTCGCCAACCATTGGGGCATGACGAGCGATCCCCTGTTGATCACTGGCACCGTCGGCAATTCTCCGCTGGCAGTCCCGGGCGGCGCGGCCACTTGCGGCGCGACTTTCCCGATCGACCTCAGGCGAGCCGTCGACGGCGCGAACGATCTCGACGACACCAGCTGGCCGCTCGACTGCGCGGCAACCGACGGCGTGCGCGAATCGACCGATCTGGTTGTCATCCGCCGTGCGGGAACCGAAGTCGTGCCGGCAGCCGCGAACCGGCTGCAGGTGTTCACCACCCGTGCCGGCGCCACGAGCCGGGTGTTCAATTCGGCTACGCCGCCGGCGCCGATTACCAACACGCCACCATTTGGTCCCAACGCCGATGTACGTGACCTGATCGTGCGCGCCTACTACGTCTCCAACCAATCCAATCTCCGCGATGACATCCCGGCCCTGCGACGCAAGGATCTGGTTGCCGGACCCAGCATCCAGGACGAGGAGATCATGCCCGGCGTCGAGGACCTGCAGGTGCAGTTCGGGGTCGATCCGGGCTTTGATGGCAACGGCGACGGCGCGCCCGACGACGCCGACGCCAACGGCTTCCCGGATTTCTACACCGGCGTACCGACGCGCTACGTCGATCCGGATGATCCGCTCCTGAACACCGGGCTGGTCGCGACGGTGCGCGTGTGGATTCTGGTACGCGCCGAGAATGTGGAGATCGGATTCACCGACGCGAATACCTACAACTACGCCGACGTCACGAACTATCAACCCAACGATGGCTTCAGGCGTCTGCTCGTCTCGCGCACCATCCAGGTCCGGAACACACAGACATGAGAACGACACGCTTTCGACTCGCGGAGCGCGGCGCGGCCCTCGTGGTCGGCCTGGTGCTGCTGGTTATCCTCACGCTGCTCGCCATTTCCGGCATGAACACGGCGACCACCGAGCTCGTGATGGCCGGCAACGAGATGTACCAGGAGAACGCCTTCCAGGCGGCCGAGACCGGCATCGAGCGCACGATGGCGACGTCGGTGTTCAACCCTGTTGCCACTCCTCCCGCTGACCCGCCGGTCGTCACCCTCGACAACGGCGATACCTACGCGGCAGTGGTGCTGCCGCGCGGCTCGAGTCCACCACCGCCGGGATACACCATCGGCGAGTTCAGCGCCGAGCATTTCGATATCCAGAGCATCGGAGCATCGCAACGCAATGCCACCTCGACGCATACCCAGGGTCTGTTCCTGGTCGTACCTGGCACGTCGGGCGCGCTGTAAACGCCGTGGAGCCACACATGATGCGAACTCGTCTGCTTCTCTTTGCATTCGGTCTCGTGGTTGCACTGACCACTTCTCAGGCTCACGCGGCGCTGCGCGTCGTTGAACAAGCCGTCGAGACCAGCACGCTCAGCGTCAGCCTTCCCGACCGCAAAGCGGGCTCGATCGCGGTAAAGCGCTGCGCCAGCTGCACGCCGCTGCTGCTGCAGCTCACGCCGAGTACGCGGTTTCTCGTGGGCCGTTCGCAGGTCCCCTACGCGGAGTTCATCGCGCTGGCACGAGGCGCCGCCGATCGCAACCTTGGCGTCTTCTACAACGGCAAGGAGCGCACGATCACACGGCTCGTCATGTTCGGCGCAGAACCGGTGCCACGCCGGCGGCCGCGTTAGTACGACAGACAATTCATGCAGAAGAAGCTCGAGGAAAAGTTCATGCGCCCCCGTCATCAACGCCTGCCCGCGCTCTGCGTCGGCGTCTCGCTCGCCCTGATGTGCGGCACGCCCGCTCTCGCAGACGATACCGAGATCTTCATCAGCTCACAGAGCGGCGTCCTCCCGAACATCGTGCTGGTCCTCGACACCTCGGGCAGCATGGATGGCCTGGTGCAGACCCAGGAGGAGTTCGATCCCGGCGTGACCTATGCCGGCAGTTGTGACCCCAGCCGCATCTATCACCGTCGCGATATCGGCGATCCACCGGATTGCAGCACGAATAGCTGGTTCAACGCCGGCCAGTTCGTCTGCGACGCGGCCGTCCGGGCGCTTGCCTCATCCGGCAGCTTCATCGCCAATCGTGCGGCACAGTGGGACTCCGCCGACAACCGTTGGGAGAGCATCCGGTCAGTCGAGAAGAACCAACCCGTCGAGTGCCGTGCGGATGCGGGCATCCACGGTGAGAGCGCGGGCGACGGCGCGGTCTATGCGTTCAACAGCGGTCAGCCTGACATGCGCTGGACGGACGTCGCGGCCGATCAGCTCGACTGGGACAGCTCCGCGGGTGATGTCAATCGCACCTACACGTTCTACAGCGCCAATTACCTCAACTGGTACTTCAATCCGACGCTCGTCGACCGCACACGCCTCGAGATCGTGCAGGAGGTCGCGAGCAACCTCGTGAACAGCGTTTCCGGCGTCAACATCGGTCTCATGCGTTACAGCAACAATGGCGGCAGCGGTGACGCGTCAGCCGAGGGCGGCATGGTGAGCCATGCGGTCGTGCCGGTGGACAGCTTTCGGGACGAACTGATGCAAAGCATCGCGGCCAATACCGCGGCCGGCAACACGCCGCTGGCAGAAACGCTCTATGAGGCCCATCAGTATTTCGCCGCGGCCCCGGTGTTCTTCGGCGTGAATTCGCTGATCCGCCCCGGGGAGCCGTTTCCGAGCGTACCGGAGTCGCGCCGTCCCGCAGACCCGAGCTTGTATCTCAGCCCTGCCACACAGAGTTGCCAGCGGAACTTCATCGTCTATCTCACGGACGGCGAACCGAACCAGGACAACAGCGCCGACGATGAGATCGAGGGCCTGCTAAACGGCTCCTGCGACGGCACGGGTAGTGGACGCTGTCTCGACGATCTGGCGGGCTACATGTTCCAGAACGATCTTCGCCCAGACGTTTCGGGTGCGCAAAACGTCACGCTGTATACGATTGGATTCGGCGAGGATGTCGACGGAACGACGTTCTTGGTCGATGCGGCGACGGCAGGCGGTGGCCAGAATTTCTTCGCCGGTGACACCGCCTCGCTGACCAACGTGCTCACGAACATCGTGAGCGAGATTCTCAATGACGCGACCACCTTCGTTGCGCCGGCCGTTGCGGTCAACGCGTTCAATCGCACGGAGACGCTGTCGGATCTCTACATCTCGGTGTTCGAGCCCAGCGACACGTATCACTGGCCCGGCAATCTCAAGAAGTATCAATTGCAGGACAACGAAATCGTCGATGCCGACGGCGAACCCGCGATCGATCCGGACACCGGCTTCTTCGTCGGCGGCGCCCGCAGCTTCTGGTCGGGCGCAACTGATGGCGCCGATGTCGCGGCCGGCGGCGCGGCGAGCCGCCAGCCAGTGAACTCCACGCAACGTCAGATCTACACCTTCCTGGGCGATGGCAACCTGACCGCCGCGACCAACCGGGTCAACGCCGGAAATCCTGCCATCACCGAAACGCTGCTCGGACTCGCGCCCGGCGATCAACCCACGCGTGATCAGCTGCTCGACTGGACTGTTGGCTTCGACGTGCAGGATATCGATGACGACGGCAATACCAGCGATTCGCGAAACCAGATGGGCGACCCACTCCATGGCCAGCCGGCAGTCGTCATTTATGGCGGCACCGCCGGGTCACCTGACATCAACGACGCCGTCGTATTCAGCCCCACCAACGATGGTTACCTGCACGCGATCGACGCTGCCAATGGCACCGAACTGTGGTCGTTCATTCCGGCCGACCTGCTCGATCGCCTGGTGGATGCGTATCGCGACGACCCGCAGAGCGCGAAAAACTACGCCCTCGACGGCGACATCCGCGCCCTCAAGCTCGACGCGAATCAAGACGGCGTCGTCGAACCCAGTGACGGCGATCGCGTGCTGCTCTTCTTCGGCATGCGCCGAGGAGGCAATCGATACTTCGCGCTTGACGTCACGAACAAGGAAAACCCCCGCCACCTGTGGACGCTCGGCCCCAACGAGTTGCCGGAAGTCGGCCAGAGCTGGTCAACGCCGGCTGTGGCGCGAGTCGCCGTTGCCGGCGTGGCGCAGAACTCGCTCAACCTGGTGCTGATCTTTGGCGGCGGCTACGACGAAACGCAGGACAACGATCAGGGTGCGACCCTCTACAACACCGACGCGCTCGGCAACCGGGTCTTCATGGTCGACGCGCTCGACGGTAACCTGCTCTGGTTCGCGGGAGGTCCCGGGGGCACGGAGACGCCGGACCTGGTCCTCGACCGCATGAACAACTCGATTCCGTCCGCGGTGCGTGTGCTCGACCTGGACGGCAATGGGTTCGCCGATCGAATGTATGTCGGTGACACCGGGGCCCGGCTGTGGCGCTTCGACATCTTCGTCGACAGCGACCCGGGAGCACCGGGCGTTCAGACGCCCGACAGGTCCGAGCTGGTCACCGGCGGTGTGCTCGCTTCGCTCGGAAACGCCGACGAGACGACGCATCCGATCGCGTCGACCCGAAAGTTCTACGAGACGCCGGACGTCTCCCTGGTGCGCAACCGTGGTGCGCGGGCGTACCTGAACATCGCGCTGGGATCGGGATGGCGCGGGCATCCGCTCAATACCGAGATCCGCGATCGCTTCTATTCGATCAGGGACTACGATGCCTTCGAGGCGCTATCGCAGGCAGATTTCGACGGTCTCACGCCAATCGTGGACGCGACCGACGGCTCGGGTGATCTGGCGGATATCACCACCGACGTCAGCCCAGTGGTTCCGGACAGCGCGGCGGGCTGGAAGCTGGAGCTGCGCCTGCCCGGAGGATTCGCAGGGGAAAAGGTGCTGGCAGAATCGCGCACGTTCAACAACGTCATCTTCTTCCCGACCTACCTGCCGCGCGGCACGGCGGAAACAGATCCCTGCGCACCGGCAGGCTCGAACCGCGCCTACGCCGTAAGCGTTAGCGACGGCAGGCCCGTGATCGACATCAACCGCGACAACATGACGACGCCCGAGGATCGCTACACGCGCCTCGTGCAGGGCGGCATCGCACCCGAGTTCACTTTCCTGTTTCCGGGCCGGGTCGAAGGTGAAGGTGAAGAGGGTGAACCGCCAATCGGCGGGCCACCAGTGCGTTGCGCGGTGGGCGTCGAGATCATCGACGGCCTATGCGTAAGCGGGAACACGCTGGTGCGCACCTATTGGCGCCAGAGCGGCGTCCGATGAGAGGACTCTCCCGGCAATGCTGCCGCGGCGTCACACTCATCGAGCTGATGGTCGTGGTGGTGGTGATCGCGGTCCTGGCGTCGATCGCCGTGCCGAGCTATCGCAGCTACGTGCTGCGCGCGCAGCGGGCGGATGGAAAGGCGGAGCTGCTGCGCGTACGAACGGCGCAGGAGAAGTTCTTCCTGCAGAACAATCAGTACGCTGATGAAGATCAGTTGGACGTTGCCCCGCCCGCTGGTCTGGGTCTGAGCACCACGTCAGAGCACGGCCACTACACGATCGCGCTCGATCGTCCGACGCCGACCACATTCACGGTGACGGCCACCGCAACTGGTGGCCAGACCGAGGACTTTCTCTGCCAGACCTTCACCGTCGACGAACTGGGTCAACGCACGGCCGAGGACAGCGGTGGCAACGACTCCACGCCGCGGTGCTGGAGGTAAGGGAAGGTTGGCAGTTGGCAGTTGGCAGTTGGCAGTTGGCAGTTGGCAGTTGGCAGTTGGCAGTTGGAAGTGAGACTTGTCGCGATCCTTTCTCGCTGTCAACTGTCAACCGTCAACTCTCAACCTTCTCTCTCAATACTTTCGGCAGACTGAACACCACGTTCTCCGCTCGCCCCTGAGACTCGACGACCGCACCACCACCCCACTCCTGCAGCCGCGCGATCACCCGTTGCACCAGGATCTCCGGCGCAGAAGCACCCGCCGTCACTCCCACTGCGCGTTTGCTGTCAAACCATTCACGGCGCAGATCCTCGGCACCATCGACCAGATACCCCGGGATTTGCCTTTTTTCGGCGATTTCACGCAGACGGTTGGAGTTGGAGCTCGCTGGCGATCCCACCACGATCAGCACGTCGCATTCCGCAAGCAGCTTCTTGACCGCATCCTGCCGGTTTTGCGTCGCGTAGCAGATGTCCTCTTTGCGCGGCCCGCTCATCTGTGGGAACTGTGCACGCAATGCGTCCACTACCCGCGACGTATCGTCCACCGATAGAGTCGTCTGCGTGACGAAAGCGAGCCGCGCCGGATCCCTGATGTCGAGGCGCGCGACATCGGCCGGCGTTTCCACGAGGAAAATGCGCCCGCCACGCGAAGTATCGAACTGGCCCATCGTGCCCTCGACTTCCGGATGCCCCGCGTGCCCGATCAGCACCACCTCACGCCCATCGCGCGCATACCGGGTGACCTCCATGTGCACCTTGGTGACGAGCGGGCAGGTCGCATCGAAGACATTGAGCTGCCGCCGCGCGGCCTCCTCCTGCACCGCACGTGAAACACCGTGCGCGCTGAAGATCACCGTCGCATCATCCGGCACCTCCTCCAGTTCTTCGACGAACACGGCACCGAGGCTACGCAGTCTCTCGACCACATGGCGGTTGTGAACCACCTCGTGGCGCACATAGATCGGTGCGCCGAAGAGCGCCAGCGCACGTTCAACGATGTCGATTGCGCGATCGACACCGGCGCAGAATCCGCGGGGATTGGCGAGCAGGATACGCATGAAAGTTGGCAGTTGAGAGTTGACGGTTGACGGTTGACGGTGAAGAGCAGGAGACAGGGATGGGACGTTCTCCGGACGCATAGGCAATGGCTCTTTCTACGCGTTCACTGTCAACTGTTCACTGTCAACCGTCAACTTGCCTTTACCCTGCCGCGCTCAACGATCGCGTCGATTATCAGCAGCGCCGCGCCGATCGTGATCGCGGTGTCGGCCAGGTTGAACGCCGGAAACTCCCACTGCCTCCAGTGAAAGTGGATGAAGTCGATCACGTGTCCGTGCCAGATGCGATCGATGACGTTGCCGAGCGCGCCGCCGAAAATCAGCGCAAGCCCCGCAGCCAGCAGCGCGTGACGCCGCGCCTCCAGCTGCCTCATCCACAGGAGTATGCCGAGGCTGACCGCGGTTCCCAGCACGATGAAGAACCAGCGCTGCCATCCGGACGCGCCGGCAAGGAAGCTGAAGGCCGCGCCCGTGTTGTAGAGCAGGGTCAGCTCGAGAAACGGGAGGACGCTCTTGACGTCGAAAAGCTCGAAACGCGATTCGATCACTGCCTTGGTGGTCTGATCGAGCAGGATGACGAGGAGCCCCAACGGTGCCCAGCGCAGCGCGCCGAGCTTCAGGCGCCATGGTCTTGCTCCCGAAGGTGTCACGACATCACTCACGCAAAGCTCCTCGTCTCACCGGGACCGTCGACGTTGGTCACGCACCGGCCGCACAGCTCGGGATGCCGCGTATTGGATCCCACATCCGGTCTATGGTGCCAGCACCTCACGCATTTCGGATCATCGGAGGGCCGGACGCGGATCCACACGCCGGATTCCGCGGCATTTTCGGCCGCCACGAGGCCGTCCGGCGGCGCGGTGGTCGAGTGGACGCGCGCCGCGGACGTGATGAACAGGAATCTGAGCTCCTCGCCCAGCGTGCTGAACCGCTCCAGGTTCGCGCGCGTGCAGTACACGTCCACTTCCGCGTCCAGCGGCGCACCGATTGCACCCTGTTCGCGCAATCGCTCGAGCTCGCGCGTCACATCACTGCGCAATGCGATGAGCGCATCCCAGTCGATGTGCCGGGAGTCACGCGCGATCTCCGGTAACCGCGCCCACGACGACAGGAACACCGATTCCGGCCGCTTGCCCGGCAGAGCGTGCCAGATCTCCTCGGCGGTGAAGCTCAGGATGGGCGCCAGCCAATGCACCATCGCCTCCGCGATCCACAGCAACGCGGTCTGCGCCGAGCGGCGTGAGCGATTGGCTGCGGGCAGCGTGTACAGGCGGTCCTTGAGGATATCGAGGTACAAACCGCCCAGATCGACGACGCAGAAGTTGTGGACCTTCTGATAGATGAGGTGAAACTGGTAGTCGCGGTAGGCACGGACCACCTCGTCCTGAAGCTCAAGTGTCCGGCCGAGCGCCCAGCGATCGAGCGCCACCAGTTCGCCCAAGGGCACCGCGTCGTGATGCGGGTCGAAGTCGCTCAGGTTGCCGAGCAGGAAACGCACGGTGTTGCGCATGCGGCGGTAGGAATCCGACATGCGCTTCAGGATCTCGTCCGAGACGCTCATTTCGTTCGCGTAGTCGGTGGCCGCGACCCAGAGTCTTAAGACATCCGCGCCGAGGTTGTTCACGACCTTCTGCGGCGCGACCACGTTGCCCAATGACTTCGACATCTTGCGGCCCTTCTCGTCGACCGTGAAGCCGTGCGTCAGCACGCCGCGGTACGGCGCACGCTTGAACAGCGCCACCGAGGTGAGCAGCGAGCTGTGAAACCAGCCGCGATGCTGATCGGAACCCTCGAGATATAGCTCGACCGGCGCCGCAAGCTCCGGCCGCATGCGCTCGACGCAATAGTGCGACAGACCTGAATCGACCCACACGTCCATCACATCGGGTGACTTCTCGTAGTTTTCCGCCTCAGGGCCCAGAAGCTCGCGCGCATCGAGATCGAACCAGGCATCGATGCCGTGCTGCCCCACGCGTTTGGCGACCTGTTCGAGCAACTGTGGCGTCCGCGGGTGAAACTCCCCCGTTTCGCGATGCACGAAGAGCGAGAGCGGCACGCCCCAGGTGCGCTGGCGCGAGATGCACCAATCCGGGCGGTTCTCGATCATGCTGGTGATGCGCTGTTCGCCCCACTCCGGAGTCCAGCTCACCTTGCGGATCTCCGCCAGCGCCGTTTCCCGCAATCCCGCCTGGTCCATGCTGATGAACCATTGTGGCGTGGCGCGAAAGATCACAGGTGTCTTGTGACGCCAACAGTGCGGATAACTGTGGGGCAGTGTCTCGGTATGCAGCAGAGCGCCGCGTTGGTGCAGCAGCTCGGCGATGTGCGCGTTCGCCTCGAACACATTCTGACCGGCAAAGTGCGCGACGCCTGGCAGGAACCGGCCATCGGGTCCGACCGGATTCTCGATCTCGAGGCCGTACTTCACGCCGACAGCATAGTCCTCGTGGCCGTGTCCCGGCGCCGTGTGCACGAGACCCGTTCCGGCATCGAGCGTCACGTGCTCCGCCAACACGATCGGCACGGTCGCGGCATCGCCGGTATTGAACGGGTGACTCACGCGCAGGCCCTCGAGAGCGGCGCCCTTCATCGCACGAACGGTCTGCCATTCGCTGATACCGGCCCGCTTGAGGACCGACGCGGCGAGATCTGTCGCGAGCAACAGGCGCTCCTTCTTCGCCCCCTCTCCATGCTCAATGACCGAATACTCGAATTCGGGATGCAAGGCGATGGCGCGGTTTGCCGGCAACGTCCACGGCGTCGTGGTCCAGATCACCGCGTATAGCGGCGCCCGATTGAATTCACGCTCGGACCAGTCGAGCCGTCTCGCCCACTCCTCGTGGCCATTCGCGCGGAAGCGCACGTCGATACTGGGATCGGTGCGCTCTTCGTACTCGACTTCCGCCTCGGCCAGCGACGAGCGACAGTCGAGGCACCAGTAGACCGGTTTGAATCCCTTGTAGACGTGGCCGTTGCGGATGATCTCGGCGAAAGCGCGCAGTTGCTCGGCCTCGTAGCGCGGCTGCATCGTGAGATACGGATGCTCCCAGTCGCCCATGACGCCGAGGCGTCGAAAGTCGGCGCGCTGCGCGTCGACCTGTTCCCCGGCGAACTTGCGGCAGGCCGCGCGAAAGGCCTTCGCGTCGAGCTTCTGTCCGACGCGGCCATATTTCTTCTCGATCTGGTGCTCGATCGGCAGCCCGTGGCAGTCCCAGCCCGGCACGTAGGGCGCGTCGTAGCCGTCAAGAGTGCGCGACTTGACCACGATGTCCTTGAGCACCTTGTTGACGACGTGGCCGATGTGAATCGCGCCGTTCGCATACGGCGGACCGTCCTCGAGCACGAATCGCGGCCGCCCCCTCGCCAGCTTGCGCAACTTTCCGTAGATGTCCCTTTCATTCCACCACTCAAGTTGCGCGGGCTCACGACGTGCGAGGTCCGCCTTCATGGGGAAATCGGTCCGGGGAAGATTGATGGTGTGTTTGTAGTCAGTCACAGAAAAACTTTTGGGTTGGCAGTTGGCGGTCGGCGGTCAAGACTCGTTGCGATCGTTCTGTGGCTTTCAACTGTCAGCCGTCAACTGACAACTCTCAACACTTCTCTCGCTCTTCTCGCATCCTCATGCATCTCCATCACCATCGCTTCGAGGCTGGCAAACTTGCGCTCTTCGCGCAGCTTGGCGACGAACTCAATTTCGAGGTGCCGACGGTACAGGTCACCATGAAAATCGAACACATGCGCCTCGAGCAGCGGCTCGGTGCCGTTCACCGTCGGTCGCGTGCCGAGACTTGCGACGCCCGGCAACGGTTGATCGCCGACGCCAAGCACACGCACCGCGAAAATGCCGCCAAGCGGCGCCACGCGCCGGTGCAGCCGGATATTCGCCGTCGGAAAACCCAGCCTTTGCCCCAAGTGATCGCCCTCCATCACACGTCCGTGCATCGAATACCGGCGCCCCAGCAACCGCGCCGCGTGTTCGAGATCTCCGGTCGCGAGTGCTTCGCGCACCGCGCTCGAGCTCACGCGCTCACCCGCGAGCGTCAACGGCTCGACCACATCCACCTCGAATGCATGCGTCCCAGCCGCTGTCCGCAGCATTTCCACATCCGCCTCGCCGCGAAATCCGAACCTGAAATCGTGGCCGACGACGACCCGGCGCGCATCGAGCCGCTGTCTGAGCAATCCGGTCACGAACTCCTGGCCGCGCATGTGCTGCAACTGCGAGTTGAAGTGGAGCACCACGCAGCGATCGACGTGCTCGCGGTTCAGCAGCACCAGCTTTTCTCGCAACCGTGTGAGCCGTGCCGGCGCACGGGCCGGGCTCAAAAACTCGCGCGGGGTCGGCTCGAAAGTGAGCACCGTCGCGGGCAAACCGACCTGCCGCGCATGTCCACGCAGTCGATCGAGCGTGGCCCGGTGTCCGAGGTGCACACCGTCGAAATTGCCGATCGTGACCGCGCACCCGCGATGCTCCGCGCGCAGGTTGTGCAGTCCGCGCACGAGTTCCATTGTCGTCTGCTGTCCAGCCGTTCGCGGGAGCGTGAATTATAGGGGAAGATAACGCGATTCAGTTGCCGCGTCCGGCACCGAGACGGCGCAGCTCGGCGAACCGCACTCCCGTGACCCACAATACCGCGAAGTACACCGCTGCGCCGCCGCCGACGCAGCCGCCGAGACGCAGGGCGCGCTCCCAGCCGCCGAGATCGAGCCAGCTGCGAAGTTCACCGGCCGCCCACCACAGGCCGATTGCCATCGCCAGATTCGCGATCAGGACCTGTCCCGCAAACCGTGGCCACCCCGAGGCCGCGCGATAGACTCCCGTGCGCCGCAGCCCGCGAAACAGCAGCGCGGAATTGACCAGCGCGGACATGCCCGTAGAAAAAGCCAGCAGGACGTGCGGTGCCGGAAACCCGGCTCTTGCCAGCGGCAAGACCAGCAGGGTGTTGAAACCGATGTTCACGCCCAATGAGATCATGCCGACGCGCACGGGGGTGCGCGTGTCCTGGCGCGCGAAATAACCGGGCGCGAGCACCTTGACCATGCTGAAGCCCAGCAGTCCGAGCGAATACGTCATGAGCGCATACGTGCTCATATAGACGTCAGTTTCAGTGAACTCACCGTATCCGTAGATCGTCGTGACCAGCGGGCCTGCGAGTGTCAGCAGCCCCACGGCTGCCGGGACTGCGAGTAACAGGACAAGCCGCACCGCGCCGTCCAGCGTCGCTGCGAATCGCTCCGGCGACTGCTCCGCATGATGCGCAGACAGGCCCGGCAGGATCACCGTGGCGAGCGCGATCGTGAATACGCCCATCGGAAACTCGACCAGCCGGTCGGCGTAGTACAGCCAGGAGATGCTGCCTGCCATCAGGAACGACGCAAACAGCGAGTCGAGCAGCAGACTGACCTGGGCGACCGACGAGCCAAAGATGCCGGGCAGCATCAAGCGCGCAATGCGCTTCACGCCTTCGTGGTTCCACCGCCATCGCGGCAGCCCCATGACTCCGAGCCGCATTACGAACGGCAGCAGGAACAGGAGCTGGGCCAACCCGGCGACGAACACGCCGATCGCGAGGACGAGTCCAGGTTTCAAGGAGTGTGGCGCGGCAAACAGCGCCGTAACGATCAGCACGATGTTGAGCAACACCGGTGTGAACGCGGCCGCGCCGAACCGGCCGTAACTGTTCAGCACGCCACTGCACAGCGAAACCAGCGAGATGAAGAAGATGTAGGGAAACGTCCAGTGGAGCATCTCCACGGCCAGATCGTAGCGGTCGCCCGAAACGCGGAACCCCGGCGCATAGAGAAAGATCAGCACCGGAGCGGCAATGACGCCGAGCAAGGTGACGACGAACAACGCGAAGCCGAACGTCCCGGCCACGCCGCCGACCAGCTCGCGCACCTCGTCTTGTGAGCGTTTCACCTTGTACTCCGAAACGACGGGCACGAACGCTTGCGAGAACGCGCCTTCGGCGGAGAGACGTCGCAGGAAATTCGGGATCTTAAACGCCACGAAGAAGGCGTCCATGAGCGGCCCCGCCCCGAACGTCTGGGAATAGACGATGTCGCGCACCATCCCGCTAATGCGGGACAGGAAGGTCATGGCGCTGACGATGGTGGTGTTCTTGAAAACGCTCATGGGATCGACGGCTCGCTCGCGTCCCGCACTATAGCGGAAACGTGAGATATGCCGGGGACTTACGTCATCTTTGGAAGCCCGCGAGAGCATTGACAACGCGCGCTGCGCTCAGCAGACTACGCGGCCTTTCGATACGGCCCAATGCCCCAAGCTGGAGATTCCCTTTGGCCAATACCAAGTCCGCTGAAAAGGCCGCCCGTCAGGCCGTCAAGCGCCGCGCCAACAACGTCGCCGCACGCTCGAAGCTGCGCACCGCCATCCGCAATGTCACGGTCGCTATCGGTTCGGGCAACAAGGCCGAAGCCGAGACCTCGTACGAGACCGCGGTGCCGGTCATCGACTCGATGGTCAACAAGCGCCTGATCCACCGCAACAAGGCGGCACGCCACAAGAGCCGGCTCTCACAACGCATCCGCGCGATGTAACGTGGGCAGGTACCGGGTTTGCCTTATTGGCCTTTTGCATCGGTGCCGATTGATCCTCCCGCGCCAGCCACCGCAAAAGGCCAATAAGGCAAACCCGGTACCTGTTGCCTGTGACAGGCACACACACCGAACAATGCCAATAAACCACATAAGCCAAACCTGGCACCTGTGGTCCATTGCACTGCTGATAGCCGGTTGCGCCACGCAGCCTAGTGCGCCGGACGCCGCTTCGGTCGTCGCTGCCGCAGCAGCCAACCCCTATCCATCGACCTACCAACCGCAGGCCGCTCCACCGACGCTGTTCCGCGGCGCCACGGTGCTCACCGGTACCGGTCAGCGTCTCGATGACAGCGACGTATTGCTGGTCGACGGCCGGATCGAATCCATCGGCCGTTCCCTCCCGGCACCCGCGGACGCGCGTGTGATCGAGGCCAAAGGCCGCTGGATCACGCCCGGGCTCATCGACATTCACTCGCATCTCGGCGTGTACCCGAGCCCGTCGGTACGCGCGCACAACGATGGCAACGAAGCCACGGATCCGGTGACCGCGAACGTGTGGGCGGAGCATTCCGTGTGGCCGCAGGATCCAGGCTTCACCATGGCGCTCATCGGCGGTGTGACCTCGATGCAGATCCTGCCCGGATCGGCAAACCTCATCGGTGGACGCTCGGTCGTGCTCAAGAACGTGCCATCCGTCACCTATCAGGGGATGAAGTTTCCCGGCGCGCCGCAGGGACTCAAGATGGCGTGTGGAGAGAACCCGAAGCGCGTCTACGGCAGCAACAAGAAGTTTCCGTCCACGCGCATGGGCAACGTCGCAGGTTACCGCGCACAGTGGGTCGAGGCTCAGGAATACCTTCGCGATCGTGCGGAGTACGACCGCAAGGTCGCCGCCGGCGACAAGGACGCGAAGCCCGTGAAGCGTGATCTGCGGCTCGACAGTCTGGCCGCCGCGCTCGAGGGCGACATCCTGGTACACCAGCATTGCTATCGCGCGGACGAAATGGCGATCGTGCTCGATATGGCCGAAGAGTTCGGCTACAAGGTCGCCGCGTTCCATCACGCCAGCGAGGCGTACAAGATCGCGAACCTGCTCGCCGAGCATCACGTCTGCGGCGGAATGTGGGCCGACTGGTGGGGCTTCAAGATGGAGTCCTTCGACGGCATCCCTGAGAACATTGCGCTGGTCGATGAAGCGCCGGGCGGTTGCGCCGTCGTGCACTCGGATTCCTCGGAGGGGATCCAGCGTCTGAACCAGGAAGCCGCCAAGGCGATGACGTCCGGACGCCTTGCAGGCCTCGACATTCCGCCGGAGCGCGCGATCACGTGGCTGACCGCCAATCCGGCCCGGGCGCTCGGCATTCTCGATCGGACCGGGACACTCGAGCCCGGCAAGATGGCAGACGTCGTGGTGTGGAACCGCGATCCGTTCAGCGTGTATGCACTCATTGATCTCGTCTTCATCGACGGCATCGTCCAGTACGACCGCGCCAGTCTCACACCGCCTCGCTCCGACTTCATGCTCGGCCAGCCTGCTGCGCCCGGAGCCACGCCATGAAGCGCGCGCTGGTCTTCCTGGCGCTCGTTGTCGTGTCGAGTGACGCGGCGGCCGACAGCGTGCTCATCCGCAACGCCACGGTACACACGGTCTCCACGGCGGGAACGCTCGAGAACACTGACATCCTGATTGCCGATGGTGTGGTTGCGGCGCTGGCACGCGCGCTGGAGGCACCTGCAGGCGCTCGGATCATCGACGCGAACGGACGCGTGGTGACTCCCGGACTCTTCGGCGGACTCACGCACCTGGGTCTCGAAGAGATCGGTCTCGAACCGACCGCCGAGGATGCGACGCTCAAGCTCGGCGCGATGCGCCCGGAGTTCGACGTCGCCCTCGCTTTCAACCCCGAATCCACGTCCATTGCCGTGACTCGTCTCGGTGGCGTCACGTTCGCGGCGATCGTGCCGACCGCCGAAGCCGGTAGCGCCAACGCTCCTGGCGGCACGATCATCGCGGGACAAGGATCCGTGATCGCACTCGATGGCGGCGTCTCGACTTACTCGCGCGCGCTCTATCTCGATTTCGGTTCCGATTCCAGCGCGCTCTCCGGTGGCAGTCGCGCGGCCCAGTACATGCTGCTCGCGCAGGCATTTGCCGAGGCGCGCTCGCCGACCCTGGTCCTCGCTCAGGACCAACGCCTGCTGACACCGTTGGGACGACAGACCCTGCTCGAATTCATCGGCGGCGCCGGTGTATTCGTGTTCGATGTCGATCGCGCGGCCGACATCCGTCAGGTGCTGGCCTTCGCGCAACGCGAGAAGCTGCGTATCGCGATTGCGGGTGGCGCCGAGGCCTGGCGCGTCGCTCCGGAGCTGGCGGCCGCGAAAGTCCCCGTGATTGTCGATGCGCTCGAGGATCTGCCCGGTAGCTTTGACGCCATCGGCGCAACACTCGAGAACGCCGCGCGGCTCAATCGCGCAGGCGTCAAAGTGAGTTTCACGCAAGAGTCTCCGGAATCGCACAATGTGCGCAAGATTCGCCAGACCGCGGGCGTTGCTGTGACGTACGGCCTGCCGTGGGACGTGGCGCTCGCCGGACTGACGCGAATTCCGGCGGAAATCTTCGGGATTGCGGATCGCTTTGGAAGCATCGAGCCTGGCCGCCGAGCCAACCTCGTGATGTGGAGTGGAGACCCGCTCGAAGTCACGAGCGTAGCGGAACAAGTGTTCATCGACGGCCGCCTCCAGCCGAAGCGCTCGCGCCAGACCGAGCTTAAAGACCGTTATCTCGAGCGGGTCCGCGCCGGCACCGCCAGATAGCGGGCAAACCTGAGAGGATGGGGTCATGACCCCACGTGAGCCCGCCACGCGCACGCGCGAAATTCGCGAGGCAAACGAGCGCGATGCCGCAGACATCGCGGCG
>Ga0209640_10000429_pt1 | contig 32115 bp, 23 predicted proteins | sample RifCSP10_1_FD_184018 | JGI IMG/M metagenome (GOLD analysis project Ga0209640, IMG submission 184018) | Soil microbial communities from Rifle, Colorado - Rifle CSP2_sed 10_1 (SPAdes) (version 2) | ecosystem: Environmental > Terrestrial > Deep subsurface > Rock core/Sediment | place: Rifle... | reverse complement strand
GTACATTCTCCAGACGCTCGACAGCGTGGGCGGCAATCGGACGCAGGCGGCGCGGCTGCTCGGGATCAGCCTCCGGTGCCTGCAGTACAAGCTCAAGGCGTACCGGCGGGAGCGGCTCGATCCAGTGAGCCAGTTCAACCGGGCGACCGAAAGCCAGCACCCGTTAGGAGTGTGAACCCATGAGACAGCTCACTCGGCTGTGCGCGCTGCTGGTGGTGCTTCTCGCCGCGTCCGTACCGGCGCTCGCCCAGACGCCTGCCCCCGCGCCCCAGCAAGACAAGGACTACATCATCGGCCCCGAGGACATCCTCGAGATCCAGGTCTGGGGCAACAAGGATCTGAACCAGGCCGTTTTCGTGAGACCCGACGGGCGGACCTCGCTACCCCTGGTCGGCGAGATCGCGGTGGCCGGCAAAACCGTTCAGCAGCTGCAGGACCACCTCACCAACGTCTATGAAAAGACGGTCAAGGGCGCGGTGGTGACCGTTATCGTCAGGGAGATCAAGAGCCGGCCCATCTACTTCATCGGCGGGTTCGGCAAGCCCGGCGTCATGCAGCTCACCCGCGAGCTCACCCTGCTGCAGGCCATCTCCGTCGTCGGCGGGGTCTCTCCCAACGCCGATGCCGAGAAGGGCTTCGTCCTGAGAGGCGACAAGCGCATTCCCATCGACTTCAACCGCCTCGTGCAGCGAGGCGATCTCAGTCAGAATCCGAAGCTCGAGCCCGGGGATTCGGTGGTGGTCCCGCTCGCCGACGCGGTCTACGTCAATGGCGAAGTCAAGACCCCGGGGGCTGTTAAATATACGGGGGATTTGACGATTTTGAAGGCGCTGACCCAGGTCGGCGGCCTCACGCCCCTGGCTGCCGGGGGTCGGGTGGACGTTCTTCGAGGCAACGCAGAAAAGAAGGAACGGATTCGGGTGGATGTTGATAAGATGATGCGGTCGCCGGACGAGAATCCAGATATCCGGCTACAACCGAATGACATCGTCTTCGTTCCACAGCGCCTCTTCTGACGGTGGCCGGATGCCAGGTGCGCGGTTGCCGCGCCCCTGGGTGACGCTGTTCTTCTCACTGGCGCTCTCGCTGGCGTGGAGTCTGCCGGTCTGGGCGCAGACGCCAACGACTCCTCCCTCGGATCCGACCCAGCCTCAATCCGAGGGAGCCCAGCAGCAACAGCAGCAGCCGACTCCAGCGATTCCACCGGCGCCGCCGGATCCGACCGTCGTCCCGCTCCAGCAGTTCCCGATTCAGCAGCCCGGCCGTCCGCCCGTCACACCCGGCATCCCCCCGTCCACCACGATCCCGCCGTGGACTCCGCCGGTCGCTCCGCCGCCGTCGCAGACCAACGTGCCGGCGCCGTTCCCGCTGGGAGGCGGACCGCCGGGCTTCGTCGGAGGCCGGCCGGTAGGCGCGCCGAGCGCATTCGCCCCGACCGTGACTTCGATCCGCGGCGCCGCGCTCGAGTTTCATCCGACGCTCCGGGCGGCCGGCGAGTACTCGGACAACTTCTTCCAGACCACGAACCGGAGCGAGGAGAACTTCCGCTCGATCCTCGGCCCCGGGTTCACCCTGCTCTTGAACGGGGCCCGGACCTTCGGGACCCTGTCGACGGTCGTGGACCTCGTTCACGACACCGTGGACAACGACGACCAGATCAAGGTCTTTCCGAGCATGTTCGCGGCTGTGCGCTACTCCCTCACCCCGCGGCTCGGCCTGACGGTGAGCGACGCCTTCGTGCGGAGCGATTCCGCGTCCTCGGTCGACCAGAGCGGGATCCGGCGCGGTCGCCAGACCTCGGACACCAACACGTTCGGGGTCACCGCGGACTGGCTGATCGACCGGTACGTGACCCAGGCCTACTATCGGAACGTCCTGTTCTTCAACGAGAACGACAACCAGGGCAACAACGCGACCGCCACTTCGAGCCGCAACGACAGCATCACGCACATCGTCGGGCTGAACGCGAGCACCCGGGTCTTCACGGACTACATCGTGAAAGGCGGATACGAGTTCTCCCGCACAGACCAGACCGGGGGCGACAGCGGTCTCGGCGGGGACACGACGACCCACTCCGTGTTCGGCTCCGCCGCCCGCCAGTTCGGTCTCTTCACGTCGGCGGGCGTGACCAGCTCGTACTCCTACCAGACGCTCGACCGCACGCGCATCTGGAACGTGTCGCTGTTCGGCTCCCATGGGATTCCGCAGGGCCTGTCGGTCGGCGGCTCGGTCGGCTACAGCCGGCTGTCCAACGACTCCGACAATGATGAGAACGCGGTCTCCGCGAGCCTGGCGGCCAGCTATCGCTTCGCCACGCGGGCGATCGTCTCGGTAGGCGTCTCGCAGGACTTCCGCCAGACCGGCCAGCAGGGTGAGAACTTCGGCACCGTGCAGACCCGGTCGTACTTCGGCAGCTTCCTCTATCAGATCACGCCGTTCATCAACAGCACGCTCCACGTCACCTACAGCGAGAACGAGCCGACCGGGACCGGCAACATCGACAACGGCGGCACCCAGAAAGTGCTCATGTACGGGGCGTCGGTCAACTGGCAAGTGCTTCGCTGGCTCACCGCCAGCCTGCAGTATCTCTACACCCAGCAGACGGGAAACAACGTGTTCAACCAGACCGTCGGCGGCAACAGCGGCGACTTCGCCGAGAACCGGGTGACTCTCAGTCTGTTCGCGACTTTCTAGCTCGAACCCCGCTCCATTTCTCTCCTCCGCTTTTCTCGGCTTTCCCGCGCAAACGTTGCATCGAGCGTTCAAAGGCTAAGGGTTTGATTTTCCACGCAGTTTATTTCAGCTACTGATCTGCTCCGATCCGCCACGCAGATTCCCGAGCGAGTGGAAGGTCTTTTCCCAATCAGAGCAGGAATGTACACCGCGGTTAGAGGCCTGTTGATCAATATAAACAACAAGATACGTCGCTATACGCGAGGTAGTGCTTGGCATTTGCCTTGCTCCTTAGCCCCGCGGGTTTCGTCATGCTACGGATCTTCCGTCACTACGTGTCTGGACTGGCGTTCGTCCTCTTTCTCGGGGACCTCCTGGTCATCCTCGGTGCCTTCTACGTCGTCGAGATGTCGACCTCGTGGGCGGGCTACGCTCCGCTCGCCGCCCGGTTCACCGAGGTCAGCATCATCATGGTGTTCGTCCTGTATTTGGGGGATCTCTACCAGCTCCGAGGCGTGACGGGTAACCGTGAGCTGGCCGCCCGGCTGCTGGTGTGTCAGGCGACGACCGCCCTGGCGGTCGCGGCGGTCGGCTTCGCGATCCCCCTGCTTCGCCTGAGCCGCCTGGCTTTCATGGAAACCTTCCTGCTGACGACACTCGGGCTGGGAGCCTGGCGGGCGGTCCTCCTGGCCGCGTGGTCGCAGCAGCAGATCACGGTTCGCGCCCTGGTGGTCGGAACGGGCGAGGTCGGCCGCCTGATCGCCGGGCTCGAGCCGACCAGCAGCCGCCCCTTCCGGATCATCGGATTCCTCGACGATACGCCCGGCGCCGCCGACATGGTTCCGGAAGGCTACGACCTCCTCGGGAAGATCCAGGATCTCGACTCGCTGGTCGAGGAGACCCGTCCGGACGTCGTGGTGATCGCGCAGACCGATCGGCGCGGGCACTTCCCGGCCCAGGCCCTCCTCGCCTGCCGCCTGCGCGGTATCCAGGTGGAGGACTGGCCGACCTTCTACGAGAAGGCCACCGGGAAGATCCTGGTCACCGCGGTCCGCCCGAGCTGGCTGATCTTCTCGGACGGCTTCGTCAAGACCCCCCGCACCGAGATCATCAAGCGCCTCTTCGACGTGACGGTGTCGCTGGCCGGGCTCGTCCTGTCGTTGCCGATCATGGCGGTGGTGGCTCTGGCGGTCCGGCTGGATTCGGCCGGCCCGATTCTCTACCGCCAGCCCCGGCTCGGCCAGAACGGCTGCGTGTTCATCCTGAACAAGTTCCGGTCCATGCGCCACGACGCCGAGAAGGACACCGGACCGGTCTGGAGCGCGCAGCGCGACCCGCGCATCACCCGCGTCGGTGGCTTCCTGCGCCGCAGCCGCCTGGACGAGCTCCCCCAGCTCTTCAACGTGCTCCTCGGACACATGAGCTTCATCGGACCTCGTCCGGAGCGCCCGGAGTTCGTGGCCGGGCTGCAGAAGCAGATTCCCTACTACATGGAGCGGCTCGCGGTGAAGCCGGGGATCACCGGCTGGGCTCAGGTCAGGTACGAGTACGGCTCGTCGGTCGAGGACGCGATCGAGAAGCTGCAGTACGACCTCTACTACATCAAGAACCTGTCGTTGTTTCTCGATCTGGTGATCGTGCTGAACACGATCCAGGTCGTCCTGTTCGCTCGCGGACGCTGACGGTCGGAACTCCACATTCACGCCAAGGGAGACTTGCAGCCGATGGATACCAGGACGGTAGTCAAACAAGTAGCGATCTCGCTCTTCGCGCGCCGAAAGAAGTGGATCGCTCTGACCAGTCTCGCCGCGCTGGTACTGTTGGTCCCGGTCGCGTACATGCTCTCCAAGGAGCCGCCACGCTACCGGACGACCGCCACGATCCTCATCGACGCCAAGGTCGACCGAGCCCCGGTATTCCAGGAGTTCTCGCCCTCTCGGCCGCTCCCCGTTCAGCTCGCCATCCTGCAGAGCCGGCTGCTGGCGGCCTCGGTGGTCGAGGCGCTGCCCAAGCCCGCGCTGGATGACCTTCTCCACAATCCGTACGGCCGCGACTACCTCGGGGACCTCATGGAGATGGTGGACCGCCTGCGCGGCCGGCAGGCGCCCACGGTCGTCGCGACGCCTCACCGGCGCGCGGTCGGCGAGCTCCGCCGCGACCGAGTTCGGTTCATCAGCAACCGGGGTGGGTCCGGCATCGTCGATATCCAGGCGGAGGCGTCGCAGCCCCAGATCGCGCTGGACATCGCCAACACCTACATCGAGGTCCTCCTGGCGAGGACGCGATCGTTCAACGTGGACGACGCCAAGAGCACCCGCGAGTACCTGGCCCAGCAGACCACGCAGGTGTCCGAGGCCCTCTCCCGGAGCGAGACGGCGCTCCGGTCATTCACGATGTCGCGCGGCGGCGTCCAGATTCCCGCCAAGAGCACCGAGACCGCGCAGCGCCTGTCGCAGCTCGAGACCACGCTGGCGGAGGTTCAGGCGAATCGCAACATCAGCCAGACGCGCCTGAACGCGCTGAAGGCCAAGCTCGAGGCGATGCCGGGAAGCCAGCCGGCGGCGGCCAAGACGATCGCCCCGACGCCTCCGCCGCCGACCCTGAATCCGGCGAGCGTGAGCAGGCTGCGTGCGAAGCTGTCGAGCCTCGAGGCGCAGATGGTCGAGGCGAGGACCCGGTACGCGGACGACCATCCGCGGATCCGCTCGCTCCTGGTTCAGATCGGGGAGGTGCAGCGCGAGCTGGGGGACGCGGTCAAGGAGTCGACGTCCAACACCCCGGCGGTGGCCGCCGCGATTCCCGCGGACGATCGCAATGCCTTCGCGGACATGGTCGCCGCGCTCGAGACGTCGGCGGTGTCGCTGACCGCGCAGGAGACCGCCCTCAAGGAGCAGATCGCGTCGGCCCGCCGCGATCTCTCCGGCCTGTCGAAGGACGAGCTCGAGTATCGGCGTCTGGCCTCCGAGGTTGAAACGAACCGCAAGCTGAGCACCCTTCTCTCCGACAAGCTGGGCGCGGCCCGGATCCGGGAGCAGGGCGAGATGAACGTCGTGAAAGTCATCGACCCTCCCGGCTTCCCGACCACCGCGCCCAACCAGCGCCGCATGCAGTTCGTGGGGCTGGCCCTGGCCCTGGCCCTCGTCATCGGTCTCGGAGCGCCGGCCACCGCCGAGTACTTCAACCGCCCGATCATGGGCGAGGCCGACGTCAAGCATCTGACCGGCCTGCAGGTGCTGACCGCGGTGCCGGAAGTGCACTCGCAGAAGGTCATGCTCAACGCCGCCGAGCCCCAGGCCCAGGGCGAGGACTACCACCTGTTCGTGGACGCCTTCCGACGGCTGCGCGTGGAGCTCCAGCTGACCGGCGACGAGACGCCCCGCCGCCGGATCCTCGTGGCCAGTTCCCTGCCCTTCGAGGGCAAGTCCACGGTCGTGTTCAACCTCGGCCTCGCCTTCGGTGAGGTCGGCAAGCGGGTGATCATCGCGGACGCCGACTTCCACCGGCCGACGCTTCACCGGATCGCCAACGCGGCTCCCCGCAAGGGCTTCACGGATCTGTTGGCCGGGACGAGCACGCTGGACGATACGATCACCCGTATCACCGACAATGTCCAGCTGGCTCCCCGTGGCGGCGCCCTGACCGCGCCGGCCAAGGTCGGGCTGGGGACCGATCGGCTGGCCCAGATCCTCGACGACATGGCCGGCGAGGCCGACTACGTCCTGCTCGATTCGTCGCCGATTCTCCTCATTCCGGACAACCTGTACATGGCGGCTGCGGTGGACGGCATCGTCCTCGTGGTGGCGGTCGGTCAGACGCGTCCGCGCGATCTGCTCCGGGCCAAGGCGATCCTCGAACGCTCGGGGACGCCGATCCTGGGGGTGGTGCTCAATCGGACTCCGGTGAAGCACCTCAACTCGTACTACAAGCAGTACAGCGCGTACTACAGCGGCTAGCCGTTCATCCCACTTCGAGAAAAAGGGGCACAACCGTGGCCTGGACCAATAGTCTCAAAGAGAAGATAGAGGCACGCACCGCCCGGGTCGGCGTGATCGGGCTCGGCTACGTGGGCCTGAGCCTCGCCGTCGAGCTGGCCAGGGCGGGGATGGCGGTCCGGGGTATCGACCTCGATCTGGAGAGGGTGAGCCTGCTGAATCGGGGGGAGTCGTACCTCGTGGACGTCCCCGCGGACGCGCTTGCCCCGCTCGTGGGTGATGGGCGTCTGTCCGCGTCGACGTCGTTCGAGGCGGCGGGGGAGGCCGACGTGCTGATCATCTGCGTGCCGACTCCGCTCCGCAAGACGAAGGAGCCGGACATGTCGTACATCCTGTCGGCGCTGGAGAGCCTCCTGCCGTACGCCCGCGCCGGGCAGCTGATGGTCCTCGAGAGCACCACGTATCCCGGCACCACCGAGGAAGTGATCCAGCCGAGGCTCGAGGCCCAGGGGCTCGTGATCGGGCGGGACTTCTTCCTCGCGTTCTCGCCCGAGCGCGTGGACCCCGGCAACAAGCGGTTCACCACCGCCACCATCCCGAAGGTGGTCGGCGGCGTGACCGAGGCGTGCACCGAGCTGGCCGCCGCGCTGTACGGCCAGGTGACGACCAGCGTGTTCCGGGCGTCGAGCCCGCGGGTGGCCGAGACCGCGAAGCTGCTGGAGAACACGTTCCGCAGCGTGAACATCGCGCTGGCCAACGAGCTCGCGTTCGCCTGCCGGAAGATCGGCGTGGATCCCTGGGAGGTGATCGACGCGGCGGCCACGAAGCCGTTCGGCTTCATGCCGTTCTACCCGGGGCCGGGAATCGGAGGCCACTGCATCCCGGTGGACCCCCTCTACCTGTCGTGGAAGGTTCGACTCACCGGCTACGAAGCCCAGTTCATCGCCCTCGCCGACCAGGTCAACCGAGCCATGCCCGAGCACGTGATCGGCCTGGTGGCGGAGGCCCTCAACGAGCAGGGGCGCGCTCTGCGCGGCTCCTCGGTGCTGGTGATGGGTGTCACCTACAAGGCCGACGTCAACGACATCCGGGAATCGCCGGCTCTCGAGATCATGGAGATGCTCGAGAGAAAGGGCGTGCACGTCTCCTACGCGGACCCGTTCATCCCGCAGCTCACGTCGGGGGGCGTCAAGGTCACCGCGGTCGAGCCCACGCCCGAGGCCATCGCGGCCGCCGACTGCGTGCTCATACTCACCAACCATTCGAGCTTCGACGCGGCCATGATCGCGGACCGGGCGAAGCTCGTGGTGGACACGCGGAACGCGCTCAAGGCCTACCGGCAGCGCCGCCCGTCCATCGTCACCCTCTGAGGAGCGCCATGCGTACCGTATTGGTCACCGGCGGCGCTGGGTTCATCGGCTCTCATCTCGTCGACCAGCTCCTGGACGGCGGGGCGGTCGTCCGGGTCCTGGACAATCTCTCGACCGGTTCCCTGGTGAACCTGCAGTCGACGGCCGAACGGCAGTCGCGGAACGGGGGGGCCTTCTCGGGGGGCCGGCTCGAGGTCATCATCGGCGACATCCGGGACCGCGAGCTCCTGCGCAAGGCGCTGCGCAACGTGAAGTACGTGTTCCATCTGGCCGCGCTGCCCGCCAGCGCGGCCCCGATCACCGGTTCGGGCGAGATCCACGCGGTGAACGTGGAGGGCACCCTGAACGTGCTCCACGGGGCGCTGACCGAGGGGGTCTGGCGCGTGGTGGTGGGGTCCTCCGCCTCGGTGTATGGGATGGTCGACGCGGTGCCGGTCTCGGAGGACGCGCCCCTCCGGCCGGACACGTTCTTCGGGGCCTCGAAGGTGGCGGCCGAGACGTACTGCCGGGCGTTCCACGCGCGCCACCAGCTCGAGACGGTCATGCTCCGATACTTCACCGTCTACGGGCCTCGGCAGCAGGCGACCCCCGACGGGGTCGTGACCAGCCTGATCGGGGCACTGCAGCAGAGGCGACCGTTCCTCGAGCTCGACGACCGGACCGCGGAGGACTTCAGCTACATCGACGACGCGGTGGCCGCTACCCTGGCCGCCGCGCGCGCCCCGCGCGCGGCGGGACGGGTCATCAATGTCGGCTCGGGCCAGATGCTGACGGTCGGCGACGTGCGGGCCACCCTGGCGAATCTGCTGCGCACGCCGACCGCGGACGGCGTTCAGGGCTCGTCGGACGTGGCGGTCTCCCGGATCTTCGCGGACACCACCCTCGCGCAGGAGCTCCTGGATTTCTCACCCCGGGTGTCGCTCGTGGCGGGCCTGGCGCGAATGATCCGCTGGCTGGACGAGACCGAGCAGATCGAGCGGACGCCGCTCGAGCCGGTGGTCCTCGATGATTAATGCCTTGACCTTCGACGTCGAAGAGTACTTTCACGCCGAGGTGTTCGCCGGGGTGGTGCGCCCCGAGGAATGGCCGAGCCTCGAGAGCCGGGTGGTCGGGGCAACCGAGCGCATCCTCGCGCTGCTCGCCGAGACTGGCACCGCCGCCACGTTCTTCGTCCTGGGGTGGGTCGCGGATCGCCATCCGGAGCTCGTCCGCGCCATCCAGGCCCAGGGCCACGAGGTGGCCTGCCACGGTTACGGCCACGAGATGATCACGCGGCTCGACCGGCACGAGTTTGCCCACGATGTTCGCCGGGCCAAGGCCACTCTCGAGGACACGACCGGCCAGGAGGTGATCGGCTATCGAGCGCCGACCTTTTCGGTCGTCCGGGAGACGCTGTGGAGCCTGGAAGTGCTGGCCGACGCCGGCTTCCGGTACGACTCGAGCATCTTCCCGATCGTGCACGACCGCTACGGAATCCCGGATGCCCCGCGGTTTCCCCACCGCCGACCGCTAGGGCAAGGCGCGGCGATCGCCGAGTTCCCGCTCTCCACGGTGGTCGGAGGGAAGTGGCGCCTGCCGGTGGCCGGGGGAGGCTACTTCCGCCTCTTTCCCTACGCGGTGACCGCGTGGGCTCTCCGGCGCCTCAACCGCAAGGAGGGCCAACCCGCGATGGTGTACCTGCACCCGTGGGAGGTCGATGGCGGTCAGCCGCGGCTGCCGGTGGGACGTGTCGCGCAGCTCCGTCACTCGGTCAACACGCGCAGCACGCTGGCGAAGCTCTCGCGGCTGTTGCGGGACTTCCGGTTTGCCCCGGCTCGCGACGTGCTCGGCGGCTCCGGCGTGCTGGTGGCGGGCGGGGTCGCATGAAGATCCTGGCCGTGGTGGGAGCCCGCCCGAACTTCGTCAAGATCGCGCCGATCATGGCGGAGCTCGCCGAGTATCCGTTCATCCGCACGACGCTCGTGCACACCGGCCAGCACTACGACGCCCAGATGTCGGATTCGTTCTTCGCGAATCTGGAGATTCCGCGACCGGACGTGAACCTGAAGGTCCAGTCCGCCAGCGCGGTGGTCCAGATCGCCGAGATCATGACCAGGATGGAGCCGGTGCTGGAGCGCGTGCACCCCGACGTGGTGGTGGTGGTGGGGGACGTCAACTCCACGGTGGCGGCCACCCTCGCCGCCGTCAAGGCCGGCCACAAGGTGGCCCACGTGGAGGCGGGGCTTCGCAGCTTCGATCGGAGCATGCCGGAGGAGATCAACCGCATCCTGACGGACTCGGTGTCGGGCCTGCTATTCACCACCGAGCCCTCGGGGGACGAGAACCTCGCCCGCGAGGGCATTCCCGCCGAGCGGGTCCGGTTCGTGGGCAACGTGATGATCGATACGCTCTTCCGCTACCGGGAGCAGGCCCGCCAGTCCACCGTGCTGGAGCGCCTTGGGCTCGAGCGCGGTGGCTACGCGGTGCTGACCCTGCATCGGCCGAGCAACGTCGACGACGAGGGAACGCTCGGCCTGCTGTTGAGCGGGATCGCGCGCATCCAGGCCGAGATCCCGGTGGTGTTCCCGGTCCACCCGCGCACCCGGCGCCGCCTGGAGGCTCTCGCCGGGGTCGCGGCCCCCATGCCCGGCCTCCGCCTGGCCGATCCGATGCCATACCTGGACTTCGTGCAGCTGATGGGCGAGTCCCGCTGCGTGCTGACCGACTCGGGCGGGATCCAGGAGGAGACCACCGCGCTCGGGATCCCGTGCCTCACGCTTCGCCACAACACGGAGCGGCCGGTGACGGTCAGCCGGGGCACCAATCGCATCGTGGGGACCGACCCGGAGTCCATTTACGCGAGCTGGCAGGTCGTGGCCGCGGGCCGCTGGACCCGGGGCGAGCAGCCGGAGCTGTGGGACGGCAAGGCGGCGGGCCGGATCGTGCGCAGCCTGCTCGAGACCGCCCGGTAGAGGCGACTCACGCATGGACGTTCGACCGCTGACGACCGAGACCGTCGACTGGGACGCCTTCGTGCGGAGCACCCCTGGCGGCAGCCCGTTTCACCTGATCGCCTGGATGCGGACCGTGGAACGCGCCTTCCGGCATCGGCCGCACTACCTCATGGCGACGCGGGCCGGCGCTCTCGAGGGCGTCCTGCCGCTCTTCGAGGTCCGCGGGCTCCTCGGGGGCCGGGGCCTCGTCTCGGTGCCCTACGGCGTGTACGGCGGTATCTGCACGACCAGCAACCCCGCGCGGAGGGCCTTGGTCGAGGCGGCGCGGGATCTGGGCCGCCGCCTCGGCGCCGGGTACGTGGAGCTGCGGCATCGGTCCGGGCAGGAAGCCGATCTGCCCACCAAGAGCCTCTACGTGACGTTCGCTCGCCCGATCGCCCGCAGCGAAGAAGAGAATCTCAACGCGATCCCCCGCAAGCAGCGCCGGATGACTCGACAGGGCCTGAAGCACGGCCTCCGGGTCGAGCTCGGGCTCAGCCATCTTGACCGCTTCTGGCACGTCTACGCCCATAGCGTCCACAATCTCGGCTCGCCGGTGTTCCCGCGGCGGCTCTTCCACGCGATCGCGCAGGAGTTCGGCAAGGACTGCGAGCTGCTGACAATCTGGAAGGACGACCGGATGGTGGCCGGCGTACTGGCCCTCTACTACGAGGACCAGGTGCTCCCGTACTACGGCGGGGCGCTTTCCGACGCGCTCCCGTACGCGGTGAACGACTTCATGTACTGGGAGCTGCTGCGGCACGCCGCGAGTGCCGGCTGCCGCACGTTCGATTTCGGCCGCAGCCGTGAGGGCACCGGTGCCTACAACTTCAAGCGGCACTGGGGCTTCGAGCCGGTACCCCTTCCGTATCAGTACATCCTCGAGGACGGCCGCCCGATGCCGGATCTCAGTCCCTCCAACCCCAAGATGCGCCTGGCCATCCGGGCCTGGAAGACGCTGCCGATCACGTTGACCAAGGTGATCGGGCCGCGGCTGACCGCGTACCTGCCATGAACATCCTCATGCTCGGACGGTGGCTGCCGCCCTCGCGGCGACCGGTGAGGGCGACGCGCGAGTATCAGTTTGCCCGGCGGCTCGCCCGGAGCCATCAGATCACGCTGGCGTTCATCAGCGACCAACCCGACGCGGCGGGCCCGATCTCGGCCTTGCGGAGCGAGTTCAGCGACCTGGAGTTCGCCTCGGTGCCCCGTCGCTGGAAGTCCCTGGCGGGTGCCCTCAGCCTCGCGGTCGGGGAATCCTGCACGCTCTCGTACTTTCGCTCGGAGGCCCTGCGCACGCGCGTCGCCGACCGTCTCCAGCGCGCTCCGTACGGGCTGATCTTCGTCACCTCCTCGAGCATGCTCCAGTACACGCGCGACATCGATCCCGCGATCCCCCTGCTCGTGGACTTCGGGTTCGTGGACTCGGAGTGGTGGGCGGCCCAGGGCGCCCGCGCCGGTATTCCCTCGGGACGTTTCTTCCGAACCGAGGCCGCCCGGCTTCGGGCGGCCGAGTCTGCCGCCGCGCGGCGGGCGGTGCGGTGCATCGCGGCCACCCCGGCGGCGGCGCGGACGGTTCAGTCCTTCGCCCCTGGCGTACCGACATCCGTGATCGAGAACGGGCTCGACCTCGACTTCTCCGGCCCGGCTCTCCGTCCCAAGGCCGACCCGACCGTGCTCGTGAGCGCCGGGGCGGCGACCGACGGATGCCTCGAGGGAATCGTCGAGTTCTTTCGGGGGATCGCAGCCCCACTCAAGGCTCGCTTCCCGCTGGTCCGGTTCGTGCTCTTGACCCGGGATCCTCTCGTCAAGCTGAAGGCGCCGGCCAACCTGCCCGGCTTCGAGATCGCCGGACCCTCCGTGGATCTCCGGACGCTCTTCCACGGTCACGCGGTCGCGGTCGCGCCCCCCGTCCCCGGGCTGGACCTTCGGGCCAGTGTGCTCGAGCCCATGGCGGCGGGCCTCCCGGTGGTCGGGGGCACCTACGTCTGCGACGAGCTCGGAGCCGACGCGAGCCAGGCGCTCGTGGTGTGTGAGACGGTCGCCGACTTCAGCGCCAAGATCGCGCGCCTCGTGGAAGACGCCTCCCGCCGCGCCGAGGTGGGGGCACGGGGGAAGGCCTACGTGGCGGCGCGCTACAGCTGGGACGTGCTGACCCAGAGGCTCGGCACGATCGTGGACGACCTGGCCCGCTCCGCCGCCACCCCGACGTTGCTGGCCGGGATATCGCGCAGCGGGGGCGAAGAGGCCGAGCGTCATCCCGGACGGTCGCTCAACGGGGATGCGCGATGAGGGGCGTGGCGGGGGTGGTCTACCGCGACGCCGCGCAGGTGATCGCGGGCTCCGCCCAGCCGGCGCTGGCCCGGTTCTGCACCGACGAGCGGCCGGCCGCGGTGTCGCGGCCCGGGGTGTTCCTGCAGGCCGACGGTGACCTCGCGTGCTGTGAAGTATTGCGCGATGCCGTAGTGGCCGCGGACCTGGATATCTCGAACCTCGACGAGCTACTCGCGAGGACCGGGGCGGCGTCGCCCGGCGAGGCGCTGCGCGAGCTCTACCGCGCCGAGGGAACCGCGTTCCTGACCCGCCTGCGCGGGGCGTTCGCGCTGGCGATCTGGCTTCCGGGGGAGCGCCGACTGTTGCTGGCCGCGGATCGATTCGGAATCCGCCGCGTCTACTACGCCGACACCCCGGCCGGACTGGCCTTCAGCCCGCGGCTCGGCGGCGTGTTCGCCCTCCTGGACGTCCCGACCGACCTGGAGCCGAGCGCGGCGTTCGCGTACATGAACTTCGGGACGGTCCCGGCGCCGCAGAGCATGTATCGGGCGATCCGGCGCCTCCCGCCCGGTCAGGCCCTCGGGTGGAGCGCGGGGCGGGCCACCGTGCAGACCTACTGGGACCTCGCGTACACGGAGGTGCCGCGCTCCGAGACGGCCGCCGCCGCGGAGATGGCGGGTCGCGCGGAAGAGGCGGTGCGTCAGGCTCTGGTCGGCACGGATCCCAAGTCCACCGGGGCGTTCCTGAGCGGTGGTACCGACAGCAGCACGGTCGTCGGGTTGATGTCCCGGCTGACCGGCTCCGGAGTGCACGCCTTCTCGATCGGCTTCCGGGAGGAGCGCTACGACGAGCTGGCCTATGCGCAGCTCGCGGCCCATCACTTCGGTGCGGCCCACTACACCCAGCTGGTCACGCCGGACGAGGCGTTCGGATGTCTGCCCACGCTGGTCGCCGGGTACGACGAGCCCTTCGGCAACAACTCGGCCATCCCGAGCTTCCTCTGCGCGAAGCTGGCACGCGATGCCGGCATGAAGCGCGTGCTGGCCGGAGACGGCGGCGACGAGATCTTTGGCGGCAACGAGCGCTACCGCAAGGAGCAGATTCTCGCCCGCTACGGCCGCATCCCGGCGCCGCTCCGGAAGGGCGTCATCGAGCCGCTGCTCCGCACCTGCCCGCCCGGAGGCGCGACCCTGCTCGGCAAGGCGCAGCGGTACGTCGAGCGCGCCTCCCAGCCCAATCCCACCCGCTTCTACACGAGCGAGTTCCTGCTCGCCCGGGAGGCCGACCGGCTGCTGAGCGGTGACTTCCTGGGCGCGGTCCCGCGGGACTGGCCGTTTCAGATCGCGACCCGGCACTACCAGACCGCCCGGGCCGCGTCCGACCTCAACCGGCTGCTGTATCTGGATCTCAAGATCACCATCGGGGACAACGACCTCCTCAAGGTATGCCGTGCCGCCGAGCTGGCCGGGGTGGCGGTGAGCTTCCCGATGCTCGACCACCCGCTGGTCGAGTACACCGCGACCCTGCCCGCCCGTGACAAGGTTCGCGGCACGGTCAAGCGGTACCTCTTCCGGCAGGCCTTCGCCTCTCTCCTGCCCCGAGAGACCCTGCACAAGACCAAGCACGGGTTCGGTCTTCCGATCAGCGATTGGCTCAAGACCCACGCGGCCTTCCGGGAGCTGGCGCGGGATACGCTGCTCTCGGCGCGGGCCGGTCAGCGCGGGTACTACGCGCCCGGCGCGGTGGAGGGCCTGCTGCGGCGCCACGAGGGGGACACGACCCCGTACTACGGGGACGTGCTGTGGACGCTGCTCATGCTCGAGCTGTGGCATCGTCAGCAGGAGTCCGCGGCATGACCGCGCGCACTCGAGCCATCCGCGCCCTCGCCACCGGGCTCCACGCCACCGGCGCCCTCGGGCCGGCCACGACCGCCGCGCTACGGCTCCGCGGGGGAAACGCCTTCACCATCCTGGCCTTCCACCGCGTGAACGACGAGGCCGACCCGTTCTTTCCGTCGCTGAGCCCCGGCCTCTTCGCCGCCCGGATGAAGCACATCGCCGACAACTATGTCGTGCTGCCCCTCGAGGACCTGGTCGAGCGCCAGCGGCGCGGCCGCGTGCCCCGCAACGCGGTGGCGCTGACCTTCGACGACGGCTACCACGACACCCTGACCCATGCCGCGCCGATCCTGGCCCGCCACGGGCTCCCGGCCACCGTCTTCCTGGCGACCGGCTACATCTCGGGGGCCGAGATGCCGTGGTACGACCTGCTGGCCCACGCGCTCAAGACGAGCCGGAAGGACATCCTGGAGCTGGTGCCGGGAGCCATGTTGCGCCTGGGAAGCCGTACCGAGCGCCTGGAGGCGCTGACCGCCGTGCTCCGTCACATGAAGCGTCTCTCGGATCCCGATCGGCGCCGCGCCGTGGACCGCCTCGTGACCGAGCTCGCGCCGCCCTCGGCCGACGTGCAGAAGCGGCTGATGCTGACCTGGGACGAGGCGCAGGCGCTGCTCGGCCTCGGGTTCTCGATCGGCGCCCACACCGTGACGCATCCGATCCTCGCGCGCCTCGAGCCCCGTGAAGCGTGGGCGGAGATCGATGGGTCCAGGACCGCGATCGAGCGGAACCTCGGGATCCGGGTCCGGTCCTTCGCGTACCCGAACGGGGGCGTCGACGACTACGATCGCGCGACGGTGGACGCCCTGGAGCGCTCGGGGTTCACGTGCGCGGTGACCACCCGGCGCGGCCTCAACACGCCCCGCACCCCGCGGCTCGAGCTGCGGCGCGGCGGACCGTGGGAGCAGCATCTGCCAACGTACGCCATGAAGATGGCGTGGTATCAGCTCACCGGAATCTAGGAGGAGAATCGACCATGTGCGGCATCGTCGGATACGCCGGCCGGCGCAACGCGGTACCGATACTGCTCGACGGGTTGCGGTGCCTGGAGTATCGCGGGTACGACTCGGCGGGCCTCGCGGTGCACGGCCCCGAAGGCCTCCAGATCCGCCGTACCGCGGGCAACGTGGACCGGCTCGCGCACCTGCTCGAGGAGCGCCCGACCGAGGGGACGACCGGACTCGGGCACACGCGCTGGGCGACGCACGGCCGCCCGTCCGACGGCAACGCCCACCCCCACGCGGACTGTACCGGCCGCCTGGTGGTGGTGCACAACGGCATCCTCGAGAACTACCTGGAGCTGAAAGGGCGGCTCGAGGCCGAAGGCCACCGGTTCCGGTCCGAGACGGACACGGAGGTCATGGCCCACCTCGTCGAGCGCTTCCTGGCCGGGGGCGGCGGGCTGGTCGACGCGGTCAACGCCGCGCTCCGGGAGATCCGCGGGGCCTACGCATTCTGCGTCCTGTCCGTGGACGAGCCGGGACGCCTGGTGGCGGCCAAGCGCGGAGCGGGCGCGGTGGTGATCGGGCTCGGCGAGGACGAGGTCTTCATCGCCTCCGACATTCCGGCGGTGCTGCCGCACACGCGGAACGTGATCATTCTCGAGGATGAGGAGGTGGCCGTGGTGGCGCGGGAGGGCGTCTCCCTCGTGCGCGGCGGCGTCCCGGTGAATCGGGCGCCGGTGGCCATCGAGTGGGACGCCGCCCGGGCCCAGAAGGGCGGGTACGCGCACTTCATGCTGAAGGAGATTCACGAGCAGCCGGAGGCGGTGGCCGCGACATTCCGGGGCTGCGTGAGCCCCGAGCGCGGCACCGTGATCCTGCCCGAGGCGAATCTTACCCCCGAGCTGGCCGCGCGCGTCCGCCGCGTCATGATCGCGTCCTGTGGGACCTCGTACCACGCCGCCCTGGTGGCCCGGGCGATGATCGAACGGCTCAGCGGCGTCGCCGCCGAGGTCGACATCGCCTCCGAGTTCCGCTACCGGGATCCGGTCATCGGTCCCGACACCCTGCTGGTGGCCATCTCCCAGTCCGGAGAGACCGCGGACACCCTCGGCGCCGCCAAGGCGGCCCGCCAGCGCGGGGCCGGCGTCATCGCGATCACGAACGTGGTCGGCTCGGCCCTGGCGCGGGAGTCCGACGGAGTGGTCTACACCCACGCGGGGCCGGAGATCGGGGTGGCCTCGACCAAGACCTTCACGGCAACGCTGACCGCGGCGTACCTGCTGGCCCTGGCGCTCGGCCTCGCGCGCGGTTTCCTGGCGCCGGAGGAAGGGGGCAAGCGCATCGCGGACCTCCTCGAGATCCCCGGGCTGATGGAACGGGCCCTGGCCGCGCCGCAGCCGGTGGAGGACCTCGCGGCCGTCCTGGCCGAGTACCGGAACTTCCTGTATCTGGGACGGGGCCTCCACTACCCGATCGCGCTCGAGGGGGCGCTGAAGCTCAAGGAGATCTCGTACATCCACGCCGAAGGCTACGCGGCCGGCGAGATGAAGCACGGCCCCATCGCCCTGATCGACGAGACGCTCCCGGTGGTCGCGCTCGTCCCCCGGGACGGCACGTACGACCGGATGGTGGGGAACGTCGAGGAGGTGCGGGCGCGCTCCGGCCGGGTCATCGCGGTCTGCCACCGCGGCGATCTCGCGATCGCCCAGCGCGCGGACCACGTGCTCGAGGTGCCGTCGGCGGTGGACCTGCTGGCCCCCCTGGTCACGGTGATCCCGCTCCAGCTCCTGGCCTATCACATCGCGGTCCGGCGTGGCTGTGACGTGGACCGGCCGCGCAACCTGGCAAAGAGCGTCACCGTCGAGTAGCGCGCGATGAGCCCGATCCGGGACATCCTGCTGCTGGCAGCCCTCATCCCCCTGGTCCCCGTCTGCTTCCTGCGACCGTGGATCGGGATGGTGGCGTGGTTCTGGGTCGCCTACTTCGTCCCCCACAGCTTCACGTGGGGATTTGCCCGTGATCTGCCGATCGCCATGCTGGTGGGCGGCGCCACGCTGGCCGGCTTCGTCTTCACGAAGGACCGGGCCCCGCTGCCGCGGTCCGCGAACGTGGCGCTGCTCTTCCTGTTCGCGATCCACGTCACGATCAGTACGTTCCTCGCTCACGACGCGGAGACGGCCTGGGGCAAGTGGGACTGGGTCAGCAAGTCGCTGCTGATGACCTTCGTCACCATGACCCTGTTCCAGGACCGGAGGCGCCTGCACTGGCTGCTCGTGGTGGTGGCGGCGAGCTTCGGCCTCCACGGCCTGAAGGGCGGGCTCTACGTGCTGCGCACCGGAGGCGGCAACCGGGTGTTCGGGCCCGAGCGAAGCTTCTTCGGCGACAACAATACCTTCGGGCTGGCGCTCTGCATGGCGCTCCCCATGCTGCTGTACCTCTCGCGCCAGGAAGAGCGGGTCTGGCTCAAGCGCGCGTACCGGATCATGTTCGCCTTCTCGGTGATCGCGATCCTGTTCACGTACTCGCGGGGCGCGTTCGTGGGGCTCGTGGTGGTGCTGGGCATCCTGATCTGGCGCTCGCCCTGGCGGATGCGGTTCGCGGTCGCGATGGTGATCGCCGCGTTCGTAGGCACCGCGCTCATGCCCGAGGGTCTGAAGGAGCGCATCGGGTCCATCGCCCAGCAGGACTCGAGCGAGACGAGGGACAGCTCGGTGGCCGGGCGCTTCGATGCCTGGCAGACCGCGACCCGGATCGCGTCCGCCAACCCGGTGTTCGGCGAGGGCTTCCGGGCCCTGTGGAACCGGCAGATCTGGGAGACCTTCTACGGCCAGGACTACTTTGCGGCGCGGGACGCCCACAGCATCTACTTCGAGCTGCTCGCCGAGCAGGGCTTCGTCGGCCTGGGCCTGTACCTCGCGGTCCTCACGAGCACGCTGTTCACCCTGCGGAACATCCGGCGGCGGTGGCGAGGAGATCCCGAGCACGGATACCTCTCGAGCTATGCCGAGATGATCCAGCTCTCCCTGTACCCGTTCCTGATCAGCGGAGCGTTCCTGGGGGTCGCGTACTTCGATTTCTACTTCCTGCTCGTGGCCGTTTCGGCCTCGCTCGCCGCGGTATCGGCCAAGGCGGAGCAGGCGATGGCGGCGGCGGCGGCCCCCGCGCTCCCGGCGCCCCGGGCCCCGCGGCCGGTTCCGCCCCGGCGGATGCGGCCGATGCCCGGCACGGGGGCGAGCTGAGCATGTGCGGCATCGCGGGGATCGCGGATGTCACGGGGCGGGCGGTCGACCGCCGGCTGCTCCGGGCCATGACGACGGTCCAGGCGCATCGAGGACCCGACGGGGAGGGCTTCGTCTGCCGGGGCCCGGTGGGACTCGGCCACCGCCGCCTGGCCATCATCGATCTCGCGACCGGCGACCAGCCGATGTCCAACGAGGACGGCTCCGTGTGGATCGTCTTCAACGGCGAGATCTACAACTTCCGGGAGCTCCGGCGGGACCTCGAGGCGCGCGGTGCCACCTTCCGCACCAGCTCCGACACCGAGGTGATTCTCCGGGCCTACGAGCTCGACGGGCCCGACTGCGTGCGGCTGCTCCGAGGCATGTTCGCCTTCGCGATCCTCGACGAGCGGGCCCGCCGGCTCTTCCTGGCCCGCGATCGGGCCGGGATCAAGCCCCTAGTGTACTCCTGGAACGGCCAGCGGCTCCTCTTCGCCTCCGAGCTCAAGGGCATCCTGGAGGATCCCTCGTTCCCGCGGACCATCGACCGGAACGCGCTGGGCGAGTACCTGACCCACCACTACGTGCCCGCCCCGCGGACGATCTTCTCGGCGGCGCGGAAGCTTCCGCCCGCGTCGACCCTGGTGCTGCCCCTCGACGGGGGCGCGCCGGTGGTGTCGCGATACTGGACCCTCCGCTTCTCGCCGGGCGGCGGGACGAGCGAATCGGAATGGGTGGCCGGACTGCGGACCCAGCTCGAGAGCGCGGTTCGGAGCCACATGGTCAGCGACGTGCCGATCGGCGCGTTCCTGAGCGGCGGCGTCGACTCGAGCACGGTGGTGGCGCTCATGGCGCGGGCGTCGTCGTCGCCCATCCGCACCTTCGCGATCGGCTTCGACCAGGCCGATTTCGACGAGCTCGCCTACGCGCGGCAGGTCGCCCGGCGGTATGGGACCGAGCATCACGAGTACGTGGTCACGCCCAACGCCCTCGAGGTGCTGCCGAAGCTCGTCTGGCACTTCGACGAGCCGTTCGCGGATTCCTCGGCGATCCCCACGTACTACGTCTCGCAGATCACGCGCCAGCACGTCACGGTGGCCCTGTCGGGCGACGGTGGCGACGAGAACTTCGCCGGATATCGGCGCTACGCCCGCGCCCTCGAGCTCAAGACCAGCGGCGCCGGGGCGGTCGGCCTGCTGCGGCCCCTCATCGCGCTGGCCGCGCGCGTGCTCCCGGTCGGCGCCCCCGGTCAGGCCTACGCGGCGCTGCACGCGGCGGCCGGGGTCGAGCAGTACTTCCGGCTCGTGACCTACGAGCGGGCCGAGACGCTGCGGCGCCTGCTCGCCGCGAACCTGCGAGGCCTGGCCGATTCGGCGGCGGATGCGACCATCTTCTCGCGCCTCGCGGCCGAGATCGGGCCCGGCGACTACGTCTCCGCGCTCCAGCAGATCGACATCCGGACCTACCTGCCCGACGACATCCTCACCAAGGTGGATCGGACCAGCATGGCGGTGTCGCTCGAGGCGCGCGTGCCACTGCTCGACCACGTGCTCATGGAGTACGTGGCGACCATCCCGTCGTCGCTGAAGCTCCGGGCCGGCACCGGCAAGTACCTGCTCAAGCGGGCGATGGCCGACTACCTGCCGGAGGAGATCCTGAACCGCCGGAAGATGGGCTTCGGGGTGCCGCTCGCGACCTGGTTCCGGGGAGAGCTGCGCGACATGGCGCGCGACGTGCTGCTGTCCCGCAGCGCCCGGGAGCGGGACGTCTTCTGCATCGCGGAGGTCGAGCGGCTGCTGCGGGTCCACGAGTCGGGCCGGCGGGACTACTCGGCGCGCCTGTGGGCGATCATGTGCTTCGAGCTCTGGATGCGGGAGTGGGGGGATCGCAGCGTCCCTTCCGCGTGGCAGGCGGCGTAGAGGCCCATGGCTTCCGGGCAGAGCAGCCGTCGCATCCTGCACGTCCTCGATCACTCGCTGCCGGTGGCGAGCGGGTACAGCTACCGCAGCCGGAGCATCGTGACGTGGCAGCACCGTCTCGGTCTCGTGCCAGCGGTGCTCACCTCACCGAAGCAGGGCAGTGAGCGGGACGGTCGGGAGGTCCTCGACGCGATTCCGCACTACCGCACGGGCGGGGCCGAGCGCGGTCTCCCGGTGGTGGGCGAGCTGCGCCTCATGGCGCGGCTGGCCCGGCGGATCGGGCGGGTGGCGCGGGAGGAGCGGGCGGAGGTCATCCACGCGCATTCGCCGGTTCTGAACGGGTTGCCCGCCCTGTGGGCGGCCCGGCGTCTCGGCCTGGGCGTCGTCTACGAGGTCCGTACCTTCTGGGAGGACGCGGCGGTGAGCCACGGCACGCACGCCGAGCGATCGCTGCGCTACCGCATCAGCCGCGCGCTGGAGAGCTTCGTCCTCCGGCGGGCCGACGCGGTGATCGCCATCGGCCTCGGTGTCCGGGGCGAGGTGCAGGGGCGCGGGGTGGACCCGGGACGGATCGCGGTCGTGCCCAACGGGGTGGACCGCGAATGGCTGGAGCCGCGTCCGCGGGCCGGCGCCCTGGCCGAGCGGCTCGGTATCGGCGCGGGTCCCATCTTCGGCTACGTGGGCTCCTTCAGTCACTACGAGGGGCTACCGTTCCTCGTGGACGCGATGCCGGACCTGGCCGCGCGGATCCCCGGCGCGCGGCTCGTCATCGCGGGGAGCGGGCGCGATGAAGGCGCGGTGCGGGAGGCGGCCGCGAAGGCGGGGGCGTCGGTCATGCTGCTGGGACGCATCCCCCAGGAGCAGGTTCGAGATCTCTACACCCTGCTCGACGTCCTCGTGCTACCGCGGCAGCGGATCCGTCTCACCGAGCTGGTCACTCCGCTCAAGCCGCTCGAGGCCATGGCCGCGGGCATTCCCGTGCTGGCCAGCGATATCGGTGGTCACGCCGAGATGATCGCCGACGGCGAGACCGGGCTCCTCTTCAAGGCCGAGAGCCGCGACTCCCTGATCGAGCAGGCGACCCGCGTCGCGGCCGACGCGGGGCTTCGGAGGCATCTCAGCGAGAGCGGCCGTCACTTCGTCGAGCGGGAGCGAACCTGGGACCGGGTGGTGGCCCGCTACTTCCCGGTCTACGACGCGGTGAAGCGCACCGGAGGGCGGGGCTAGTGCGGGTCCTGGTGCTGAGCTCCGTCTATCCGACCCCCACCATCCCGACGCGCGGGGTCTTCGTGCACGAGCGGGCCCGGCATCTCGCGGGGGCCTGCCAGGTCGAGGTGGTGGCGCCGGTCTCGTGGTTCCCGCTCAACCGGCTGGTCCGGGGCCGGGACCGAGCGCTCGTTCCGCCGGTGGAGACCCGCGACGGCCTCACCGTGTTCCATCCGCGCTTCTTCAGCGTGCCGCGGTTCGGCAAGAGCCTCGACGCCGTGTTCTACTTCGCCGCCGCGCTCCCCTTCCTGGCCCGGCTGCGCCGCCGCTTCGCCTTCGATCTCATCGACGCGCACTTCGCCTATCCGGACGGCCTGGCGGGGCTCCTCGTCGGCCGGGTCCTCGGGGTGCCGGTGACGGTCACGCTTCGCGGGACCGAGAGCCGGCTGGCGCGGTCGCGGCTGCATCGGCCGCAGATCGCGCGCGTGCTCCGCGAGGCGGAGCGGGTCATCGCGGTCAGTCAGTCGCTGGCCGATCTCGCCAGCACCCTGGGCACGCCGCCCGAGCGCCTCCGCGTGATCCCGAACGGAGTGGACGTCGAGCGGTTTCAGCGCGGGCCGAGGGCGGCTGCGCGCCGGCGGCTCGGGCTGCCGCTGGACGCTCCGCTGATCGTCTCGGTCGGAGGCCTGACCGAGCGGAAGGGGCATCACCGGGTGCTCGCGGCCCTGGCGCACATTCTTCCGAAGCATCCCGAGGTCCTGTTCGCCGCGGTGGGCGGGCCGAGCGTCGAGGGGGACACCGGGCCGCTCCTGCGACGGATGGTCGCCGAGCTGGGGCTGGGCGAGCGGGTCAGGCTGCCGGGTGCGGTGCGCCACGACGAGATCGCGGGGTGGCTGCAGGCCGCGGACCTCTTCTGCCTGTCCACGCGCAACGAAGGCCGGCCCAACGCGGTCCTCGAGGCGCTCGCCTGCGGGCTTCCGGTGGTGACCACCGCGGTGGGCGGCAACCTCGAGCTCGTGCAGAGCGGCCGCGACGGCTTCGTGGTGCCCTTCGGCGACGAGGGCGCCCTCGTCGACGCCGTCCTGACCGCCCTCTCGAAGGAATGGGACCACGACGCGATCAGCGCCCGGGCGCGCAGCCGCACTTGGGAGCACGCGGCCGCCCAGGTGCTCGCCGAGCTCGAGGCGGTCCTGTCCGAGCGGCGCCCCGCGCCCGGCCCGGAGCTGCCGGATCCCGCCCGGAGGTCGCCATGAACGAGCGGCTGGTCCGGCGGGTGCTGCTGCCGCTGCACGAGCGGATCAAGCGCAAACCCACGTTCGAGCGCCTCCGGGGGCTCGAGCACACGCAGTGGCTCGCGCCCGGGGCGCTGGCCGAGTACCGCGTGGCCAGGCTCCAGCGCCTGCTCGGGTTCGCGTACGACCACGTGCCCTACTACCGGGCCGTGCTGGACGAGCGCGGGATCGAGCCGGCGGCGGTGCGGTCACTCGACGACCTCGAGCGGCTCCCGCTCCTGACCCGGGAGCTGCTGCAGACCCGCTTCGAGGATCTCCGCGCGCGGGCGAGCCTGCCGCGCGTGCATCGCCGCTCGTCCGGAGGGTCCACCGGCACCCCGGTGACCGTCCTGGTGGACATGAACCGCATGGGCATGGGCGAGGCGGCCCGGCTGCGCGCGCACGGCTGGTTCGGAGTCAGCCCGGGGGCGCGTGAGGCCATCCTGTGGGGCACGCCGGCGAGGCTCACCCGGGACGATCTCGTCCGTCGAGTCCGGGACTGGTTCCTGAACTCGACCGTCCTGTCGGCCTTCGACATGGGCGCGGAGGCTCTGCGGCGGCACGCCGCGACGCTGTCGCGGCGCCATCCGGCCAAGATCTACGGCTACGCGAGCGCCTGCTATCTCCTCGCCGCGCACTTTCAGCAGTGGGGGCTGGAGCCGCCGCGCGGCCTGCGCGCGGTCTTCACCACCGCCGAGCCGCTCTACGATTTCCAGCGCAAGGCGATCGAGGACGGGCTCGGGTGTCCGGTGGCGGTGGAGTACGGCTGCCGCGACGGCGGCCTCGTCGCCCTGGAGTGTCCGGAGGGCGGCCTCCACATCGTCGCCGAGGGCATGCACGTCGAGATCCTCGATCCCGACGCCGACGGGCGGGGGGAGATCGTCCTCACCAACTTCGACTCGCTGGCGTTCCCGATCGTCCGGTACCGCACCGGGGATATCGGGAGCCTCGATCCCACGCCGTGCCGCTGCGGCCGCACGCTCCCGAAGCTCCGGAGCGTGGAAGGCCGGCGCACCGACTTCCTGGTCACGCCGGCGGGCCGGGTGCTGCACGCCCTGTCCGCCATCTACATCCTGCGGGAGTCCCCGCTCGTGCGTGAGTTCCGGATCGTCCAGGATATGCCCGACCACCTCAGCGTCGAGATCGTCCCGGCCCACGGCTTCGGCACCGCGGATGAGGCCGCCCTGCGCGCCCAGTTCGCGCTCGTGTTCGGCGCGGATCTGCGGGTGGACGTGGTCCCGGTCGAGCACATGCCGAGGACCGCGGCCGGCAAGTTCCGCTACGTGGAATCGCGGATCGCCCCCGCGGAGCTGCAGCGGTTGATGCACAGAGGCACCCAAGGAGCCCTTCACTCATGAGCCCTGAGCAGAGAGTCTGTGTCGTCGGTACCGGCCACATCGGTCTGCCCCTGGCCGCCGTCCTTGCGGACGCGGGGTTCGAGGTCACGGGCTATGACACCAATGACGACCTGATCACCCGGATCAACACCACCGGCCGCGTGGACTTCCTGGAGGAAGGCCTCGAGGACCTGCTCCGGCGCCACCTGCACCGGGGCCTCACCCTGACGTCCGCGGCCCCCACCGGCCAGGACGCCTACATCATCACGGTCGGGACCCCGCTCGAGCGCGGCGGCGAGCGTCCGAATCTCCGGCTCATCCAGAGCGCGGTCGAGAAGCTCGCGCCCGGCTTCGGCGACGACCCCCTCGTGATCCTGCGGAGCACCGTGAGTATCGGCACCTCTCGCCGGATCGTGCTGCCGGAGATCCGCCGCCGGACCGAGCGGTTCGGCCTCGCGTTCTGTCCGGAGCGCACCATCGAGGGGCGCGCGATCCCGGAGATGCGGAGCCTGCCCCAGATCATCGGCGGGCTCGACGAGCCCAGCGCCGATCGGGCGGAGGCCCTCTTCCGGCGCATCACGGAGCGGATCGTCCGCGTGTCCTCGCTGGAGGCGGCGGAGATGATCAAGCTGATCAACAACACGTACCGGGATCTCACCTTCGCGTTCGGCAACGAGGTCGCCCTCATCGCCGAGCGGCTCGGCCTGGCCGCCGGGGAGCTGATCCACGCCGCCAACGTGGACTATCCGCGGTCCAACGTGGCGCGGCCGGGCTTCGTCGGCGGCCCGTGCCTCGAGAAGGACGCGCTGATCCTCCTCGACAGCCTCCACCAGCTCGACTTCCGCCCGCGGGTGATCGAGGAAGCACGGAAGCTCAATCGGGACCTGCCGGACCACGTCGCGCGGCGGATCATCGGCCGCCTGGGCGAGCTGCGTGGCTCGACGGCCGGGCTGCGGGTGCTCGTCACCGGGTTCGCGTTCAAGGGGCGGCCCGCCACCGAGGACGTGCGGGGATCGGCGGCGGTGCCGCTGATGAAGCAGCTGCAGGCGGCCGGCATCGAGGTCTACGGCCACGATTTCGTCACGCCGGAGAAGGTGATCGCGGATCTGGGGGCGCGGGCCTGCACCCTCGAGGAGGGTTTCACGGGAGCGGACGCGGTGGTGATCATGAACAATCACCCCGGATACGTCGAGGCCCCGCTGCCCGCGCTGGCGCGGCGGCTCCAGCGGCCGGCGGTGCTGTTCGACGCCTGGAGTCTGCTCGACCCGGCTTGCTTCCGGGACACCCCCGGCCTGCACTACGGAGCCCTCGGGAGGCAGTTCACCGAGTCATGAACATCCTGTTCGTCTGTCACCGGCTGCCGTACCCGCCGAAGCGGGGCGGCAAGATCAGGCCCTTCAACATGATCCGGCATCTCGCCCGGCGGCATCGGGTCACGGTGGCGACGCTGGCGCGCACGGCGGAGGAGGCGGCCGAGGGGCGCCCGCTGGCCGGGCACTGCCATGAGCTGCTCGTCGAGCGGATCACGCCGGCCGGCGCCTGGCTGCGCTTCGGCCTGCATGCCGCGACCACCTACCCGTCCACGTTCGGGTACTTCTACTCCCCGGCGCTCCACCAGCGGGTCAGACAGGTGCTGGCGCGCGGCGACATCGACGCGATCCTGGTCCACTGCTCGTCGATGGGCCCCTACGTGGCGGACCACCGGGCCTGCCGGAAGGTCATGGACTTCGGGGACGCCGATTCCGAGAAATGGCTGGAGTACAGCCGGTCGGCTCCCTTCCCGGTCTCGCTCGGGTTCCGCCTGGAGGCCGCCAAGGTGCGGCGGTTCGAGGCGGTGCTCGCCGAGCGCTTCGACGCCTGCTCGGTCACCGCCCCCCGGGAGCGGGAAGTGCTGGGCGCCTACGTCCGGCGGCCGATCCACGTCTTCCCGAACGGCGTGGACGCCGAGTACTTCCGGTCGGCGCCCGAGGCGGCGAGATCGTATGTCCCGGACCGGCTGATCTTCACCGGCAACATGTCCTACCGGCCGAACGTCGAGGCTGTGCAGTATCTCGTCGCCGAGATCCTGCCCCGGGTCTGGAGTCGCCGGCCGGCGGCACACCTCTGCATCGTGGGCATGGATCCCTCCCCGGCGGTGCGCCGGCTGGCGGACGGCCAGCGCGTGATCGTGACCGGCCGGGTCGACGACATCCGGCCGTACTTCGAGACGGCGGCGGTCGCGCTGGCCCCTCTTCGCATCGCGCGCGGCCTCCAGAACAAGGTCCTCGAAGCGATGGCCATGCGGGTGCCGGTGGTGGCCACCCCCCCGGCCTTCAACGGGATCAACGCGGTGGCGGACCGCGACCTGCTCGTGGCCGACGGCCCGGAGGCGCTCAGCCGGGCCACGCTCTCGCTGCTCGACGATCCCGATCGCCGCGAGCGCTACGCCGCCGCCGCGCGGGCCAGCGTCGAGGACAACCACGACTGGGAGCGCATCCTGCAGGGGCTCGAGGCCCTGGTGGTGGACGGCGGGGGCCGCGCCGTGCCGAGGGCGGACGCCGCGTGATGACATCCCGAGGCGAGTCCTCGATCCGCACGCTGGCCATGAAGTCGGCGGCCTGGTACGGGGCCACCCGGCTCTGGGGCCAGCTGATCTCATGGATCGTCACGCTGCTGCTGGCCCGGCTGCTGCTGCCGCAGGACTACGGCCTCTTCGCGATGGCGCTGAGCGTCCTGACCCTGCTGGAGCTCCTCCAGGAGTTCGGCCTCGGCACCGCGCTCGTCCAGCGCCAGAACCTGACGCGCGAGCAGATCAACACCGTGTTCTGGGTGGTCGCCGCCGCCAGCCTGGTCCTCACCGCGGGCACCTTCCTGGCTGCGGGCGCGATCAGCGAGATCTACGGCGAGCCCGCGCTCGCGTGGCCGCTCCGCATGCTCTCGCTCACGTTCCTGTTGAACAACCTCGGGATGGTGCCCTACAGCCTCCTGACCAAGGCCATCAACCTGCGGCACCGGTCGATCGCCGAGGCGTGCGCCACCAGCACGTCCGCGCTGGTGGCGCTGACGCTGGCGTGGATGGGCTGGGGCGTCGCGGCGCTGGTCCTGGGCCACCTGGCGCGGTCGGTCGTCGGCTGCGTGCTGCTGACCGTGTTCGCGGGGTGGTGGCCCGGCCTGTCGGTGAGCCGCGGGGGCGTGTCGAGCCTGTTCGGATTCGGGCTCAAGATGGCGGGCTCGCACCTGGTCGGGGCGGGCTCGACCGCGCTGGGGACGTTCATCATGGCCCGCATGCTGAGCAGCGCGGCGGTCGGCCTCTACAGCATGGCCGAGAGCCTCACCGACGCGCCCAACCGGCTGTCCACCGCGGTGATCAACCAGATCTCGTTGCCGGTCTTCGCCAGGCTACAGGACGATCGGGAGAGCCTGGCCGCCCATTTCCTCAAGATCTCGAAGGTCCTCGCGATCATCTCGCTGCCCACGCAGATCGGCCTGGCCCTCGTGGCGCCCGATCTCATTCCGCTGCTGCTGTCTCCGAACTGGTCGCCCATGATCGTGCCGTTCCAGATCCTGTGCCTGCAGAGCACGATGGTGCTGGCGACCCTCACCTGCAGCCCCCTGCTCACCGCCCGGGGCCGGGCGACCCTGCTGTTCGGGCTGGCGGTGGCATCGTTCGCCTGCTTCGTCGGCGGCGTGCTCGTGGGCAGCCTCTTCGGGCTGGTCGGGATCGCGCTCGCCCGGCTGATCACGACCCTGCCCCTTCGTGGCGTGATGCTCTTCCGGACCCTGGACGAGCTGCAGCTCTCCCTGGGCACGTACTTCCGAGCGCTGTCGGCCCCGTTCTGGGCCACCGCGGCGATGGGCGCGGCAGTGCTCGGGGTCCAGCACGCCGCGGCGCAGCCCACTCATCGCCTCGAGCTCGTCGTCCTGAGCATCACCGCGGGGGCGCTGACGTATCTCGTGGCACTGTTCTTGCTTGATCGAACACTGGTCCCCGACCTCAAGATCATGCTTCGCGACCTTCGGGGGACCTCGAATGCGTAGGAGGTGGCAATCATGATGCGTCGAAGCGTGGCCAGGACCCTGCTCGTCATGTCCCTCGTGGGCCTCGTCTCGGGAGCGCGGCCGAGCGCGGCCCAGTCCGAGGACCCGCTCACGAAGAATTCCAAGGACCCGAAGAGGATCGCGCTCCAGATCAAGAGCGCCCTGCCCATGGTCGAGCGCGGGTACTCGATCCTCAGCGCGACGAACGAGCCCGAGCCCACGGGCGCGGCGGTGCAGCTGCTGCTGAAGTCGTATCGGTACCTGCGCGCGGCGTATCAGAGCAACGACCTCATCCTGTCCATCTCGCGCGTCCCGGACCCGCTGCTGGAGATCCAGAACCAGCAGATCATGTTCGTCCGGCTGCGCCTGCTCGACTGCACCGGCAACCGCCAGTACATCAGCGACTCGGGCCCGGCCCGGACCAAGTGTCTCGAAGGCCTGGTCGCGGGGCTTCGCACGCTCCGGACGGTGGCCGCCGTCCTTCCATGAGCGTCGCCGCCCTCCGTCCGGTCGACGCGCGCCCGGTGGTCGTTCACGCCGTCCATTCACTCGCGGTGGGTGGGCTCGAGAACGGGGTCGTGAATGTCGTGAACGGCACCGCGGCCGAGTTCCGGCACGTCATCGTGTGCATGACGACGGAGGGGCCGATGCGCGAGCGGCTGCGCCCCGGCGTCGAGGTGCTCGCGATCGGCAAGCGACGAGGCCACGACGTGCGCGCGTTCGTGCGGCTGGCGCGGACGCTCCGACGGCTTCGACCACGGATCGTGCACTCGCGGAACTGGGCGGCGTTCGACGCGGTGGCGGCGGCCCGGCTGGCGGGGGTCCCCTTCGTGGTCCACGGTGAGCACGGCCGTGAGATCGGCGATCCCCACGGGCGGCGCCGCCGGCGGAACCAGGCGCGCCGGCTCCTGGCGCCGCTGGTGAGCCGGTTCATCACGGTCTCGGAGGATCTGCGCCGCTGGCTGATCCAGGAGGTGGGGCTGCCCGCGCACAAGATCACCACGATTCACAACGGCGTGGACCTGTCGCGCTTCGGCGATCTCGAGCGCCATACCGCGCGCCTCCGGCTCGGGCTGTCCGAGGAGGCGCTCGTGATCGGGACGGTGGGCCGGCTGGATCCGGTGAAGGACCAGACGGGACTCGTCCGCGCGTTCGCGATGGTGCTGAAGGCCCATCCCGCGGCGGTGCTCGTCATCGCGGGAGACGGGCCCTGCCGGGCCGACCTGCTGGGGCTGGTCGCGGAGCTCGGCATCGCGGACCGCGTCCGCCTGCTCGGGGCCCGCTCGGACGTGCCGGCGGTGCTGGCCGCGATGGACGTGTTCGCCCTTCCCTCCGTCGCGGAGGGCATCTCCAACACGATCCTGGAGGCCATGGCCAGCGGCCTGCCGGTGGTGGCCACCCGGGTTGGCGGAAGCCCCGAGCTGATCGAGGACGGGGTGGGAGGCGCCCTGGTCCCACCGCGGGATCCGGCGGCGCTCGCCGGGGCGCTGACCGCGTACCTCGAGGAGCCCGGCCTCCGGTCGCTGCACGGCAAGTCCGCGCGGCAGCGCGTCACCGACCGGTTCGGGCTCGAGCGGATGTGCGAGGCCTATGCCGGAATCTACCGGAGTCTCCTGACCGGAACTCCGGGGCGGAGCGCCTGATCATGTGCGGGATCACCGGAGTGGTCTACACGGACCGGTCGCACCCGATCGACCGGGACCTGGTGCGACGACTCACGGCCACGCTCAGCCACCGCGGGCCGGACGCCGACGGGTACTTCTTCGGGGAGGGCGCGGCCCTCGGCCACCGCCGGCTCAGCATCATCGATCTCTCGACCGGCGACCAGCCCATCTACAACGAGGACGGCAGCAAGGTGGTGGTGTTCAACGGGGAGATCTACAACTTCCAGGCCCTCCGGAGCGAGCTGGAGGGGTACGGGCACCACTTCTCGACCGCGTCGGACACCGAAGTGATCCTCCACGCCTGGGAGCAGTACGGCGACGACTTCGTCGGGCGCCTGCGCGGCATGTTCGCGCTCGCGGTGTGGGACCTGAGGCGCCGCCGCCTCCTGCTCGCCCGCGACCGGGTCGGCAAGAAGCCGCTGTACTACGCCCACGACGCCGAGCGCCTCCTCTTCGGCTCCGAGCTCAAGGCCGTCGTCGCCGATCCGTCGGTCAAGCGGGCGATCAGTCTCGAGGCGGTGGACGAGTACCTGACCTTCGGGGCGGTGCCGGCGCCGAGGACCATCTACCAGCAGGTGCACCAGCTGCCCCCCGCCCACTACCTGGTCTGGGAGGCTGGCCGCGCCCGCACCGTCGAGTACTGGGACGTGACCTACTCCCGGGCGCCCGCCCGCTCGGCCGAGGACTGGCTCGAGGAGTTCGAGTCGATCATGGACGAGGCGGTGCGCCTCCGGCTGATCAGCGACGTGCCGCTGGGGGCGTTTCTGAGCGGTGGGGTGGACTCGACGGCGGTGGTGGCGGCGATGAGCGCCGCCTCGGACCGCCCGGTCGCGACCACCACCGTGACGTTCGGGGAGCGGGCCTTCGACGAGGCTCCTCACGCCCGCGCGGTCGCCCGGGCGCTCGGGACCGATCATCAGGAGATCGTCGTCGCGCCTCGGGCGCTCGACATCCTGCCCACCCTGGTCTGGCACCTCGACGAGCCCTTCGCCGACTCCTCCGCGATCCCGACCTACTACGTTGCGCGCGCCGCGCGCCAGCGGGTCACGGTGGCTCTCTCGGGCGACGGGGGCGACGAGGTCTTCGCCGGCTACGAGTGGCGCTACGGGCTCAACCTGCTCGAGGACCGGATCCGGCGGCGGATCCCCGGGGTGATCCGGCGGAACGGGATCGGCCCGCTGGCCGCGATCTGGCCCAAGGCCGACCGGCTCCCGCGCCCGCTGCGCTGGAAGCACATGCTGCGCAACCTGAGCCTCGAGCCGGAAGCGGCGTACTTCCACGACATGAGCCGATTCACGCCCGCGGAGAAGCTCGATCTGTTCACGCCCGGGCTGCGCCGGAGCCTGCACGAGCACGACCCCTTCGTGGCCTTCCGGGCCCATTTCGACCGGGTGCGCGGGGCCGACCACCTCAACCGCCTGCT
>Ga0209640_10000426_pt1 | contig 32176 bp, 31 predicted proteins | sample RifCSP10_1_FD_184018 | JGI IMG/M metagenome (GOLD analysis project Ga0209640, IMG submission 184018) | Soil microbial communities from Rifle, Colorado - Rifle CSP2_sed 10_1 (SPAdes) (version 2) | ecosystem: Environmental > Terrestrial > Deep subsurface > Rock core/Sediment | place: Rifle... | reverse complement strand
TCGTCACTGGCATGGGCAAGAGCGGCCATGTCGGGCTGAAAGTCGCGGCCACGCTCTCCTCCACGGGCACCCCCGCTTATTTCGTGCATCCGAGCGAGGCCAGCCACGGCGACCTCGGCATGATCACCTCCCAGGATGTCGTGATCGCCTTATCCAATTCCGGCGAGACCGATGAGATCGTGACCCTGTTACCCGTCATCAAGCGCCTGCAAGTACCGTTAATCGCCTTTTCCGGCAACCCGAAATCCACCCTGGCCCGCACCGCGGATGTGAATATCGATGTCAGCGTCGCCAAAGAGGCATGTCCGCTCGGGCTGGCGCCCACTTCCAGCACCACAGCGGCGCTGGTAATGGGTGATGCACTGGCCGTGGCCCTACTGGAAGCCAAAGGTTTTAGCCCGAAGGATTTCGCCCTGTCCCATCCTGGCGGCACGCTGGGACGGCGACTGCTGCTGCATGTGGACGACATCATGCATCGCGGCGGCGAGATCCCGCAGGTTACCACCGACGCACTGCTCAGCAACGCCTTGCTGGAAATGACCCAGAAAGGCCTGGGCATGACGGCGATAGTAGATGCGGAGAATAAACTCATGGGTATTTACACTGACGGCGACTTACGCCGGTCGCTGGATCACGGGGTCGACGTGCACACCACCAGGATCGGTTCCGTCATGACCAGAAATTGCAAGACCGCGAAGGCCAACATTCTGGCCGCTGAAGCGCTCAGCCTGATGGAAGCACACAAGATCAATGCCCTCATCATTACCGACGATAACAATACCGTCATCGGTGTCCTGAACATGCATGATCTGTTACGCGCCAGAGTGCTGTAATGGCGTTGGCAAAAACAATCAGGCGGAAAGCCGGGCATGTCCGGCTGGCAGTTTTTGATGTTGACGGCGTAATGACGGATGGCACCATTCTGCTTGGGGACAATGGCGCGGAATTCAAGACCTTTAACGTACATGATGGTCTCGGACTGGTCATGCTGCAACAGGCTGAGATCGACGTCGCCATCATTTCATCGCGCAATTCCCGGGCGGTTGCGAAAAGAATGCTGGATCTGGGTATCAAACACGTGCTGCAGGGTATTACCGATAAAGCACAGGCATTGACGGAACTCATGCAGAAACTTGGTATCGAAGATAAAGCCACAGCCTATGTCGGCGATGACCTTGTCGATCTGCCGGCCATGTCACGCGCCGGACTGGCCATTGCCGTGGCAAGCGCCAGACCCGAAGTCCTGGCCCGCGCTGACTGGATCACCACTGCGCCGGGCGGCCACGGCGGCGTCCGCGAGGTTTGTGAGATGCTGCTGGAGGCCCAGGGCAAACTGGCGGGCCGGGTAAAGAAATATACCGGTTAGCCTATGCGGTCGTTGACGCGCCACCCGCTGGCCAGACACCTGAAAATGATGCTGCTGTTGTTTGGGGCGACGGTTGCCAGCACCTGGGTATTATATCGCCTGGATCTGGCATCCTCAGTTCTGGACATGGCGGCGACCAACGCCCCGGACTACTACATGGAAGATTTTACCACGACCAACATGGACAAAAATGGCGTCCCGGATTACAAACTGTATGCTATTTATATGGCGCACTATCCTGACAATGATACGACCGAAGTACTGAAACCGAACATGGAAATCTATCGATCCGGCAAACCGCCGTTGTTCGTGATAGCAGATAAAGGCTGGTTGACCGCCGGCAATGAAGTGGTTTTGCTGACCGGAAATGTTCAATTTACGGAACAGGATGCTAACGGCGGTGTTGTGTTGCAGATTAATACGGAGAAAGCACAATTACTGCTCAACCAGAATTATGCCGAAACGGACAGTTACGCCAGTATCCGCTCCCGGCGGGCCAGCATCACAGGCACGGGCATGCAGGTGAATTTTAACGAAGGCAAGTTAAGGGTTTTGAGCAATGTACGAACGATTGTCTCTGCTAAATAAATTACTTTGCATGGTGGTGTTATGCAGCTGCGCGCTGACTACTACGCAGCCGGCACTGGCGCTGACAACAGATTCAGCCCAGGATATTGAAATCGTCGCGAACACCAGCGAAATAGATGATCGCAAAAACATCACGATCTTTACAGGACAGGTCATAGTCACGCAGGGCAGCATACACATCACCGGCGATAAAATGACGGTTTACTATAACGATCAAAATGATATCGACACTCTGGTGATGGAAGGCAACCCGGCCACCTATCGTCAACTACCTGACGCCAGTGCTGTCCATGATGAGGCCCAGGCCAGGCGCATGGAATATCAGAAAACGAAGAACCTGATCATTTTAATTGAACAGGCCCAGGTCAAGCAGGCCAGCGGCAGCCTGAGCGGTCAACGCATAGAATATGATACTGCCTTAAGCCGGGTTCGTGCGACGAGCGCGCCAGCCGGCAAGGAAGCTGAACCCAAAGAGGGCGAACGGGTCAAGATTGTCATACCGGCACCACCGCATTAAATCGTGTCATACCCATTCCATCCATGAGCATACTGTCCGTACGGCATCTGACCAAGAGTTTCAAAAAACGCCAAATCGTCCGCGACGTCAGCCTGCTGATAAACAGTGGTGAAATCATCGGCCTGTTGGGACCTAATGGAGCCGGAAAAACCACCAGCTTTTATATGATCATCGGCATCATCCCCTGCGATCAAGGTTCAATCTATCTCAACAACAGAGAAATCAGCGCCCTGCCCATGGACAAAAGGGCGCGACTCGGCCTGGGTTACCTGCCCCAGGAGGCATCGGTGTTCCGTAAATTGACAGTTGCGGAAAATATCATGGCGATACTGCAGACCAGGGAAAATTTCAGCGCCGAACTGGCGCAGAAACGACTGGAAAGCCTGCTACATGAATTTCATATTTCGCATTTGCGGGATAATCTGGGCATGAGTCTCTCGGGCGGCGAACGGCGCCGTGTTGAAATCGCGAGGGCACTGGCCGCCGAACCTGACTTTCTGCTACTGGACGAACCATTTGCCGGGATAGATCCCATTTCCATCAGCGACATCCAGCGAACAGCACGTTACCTGGCGAGACGTGGAATTGGTGTCTTGATTACTGATCACAATGTCAGGGAAACGTTGGGAATCTGCGATCGGGCCTACATCGTCATCGACGGGCAAATCGTCAGGGAAGGCACGCCGGAAGTCATTCTGGCAGACGAACAGGTACGCTCGATGTATCTGGGAGAACAGTTCACGCTGTAACCTCAAGCGACGGCGGCGGCGCCGGTATTACTCAAAAATCCAGGTATTTGACCAGCGATATATAGATTGACTCCAGGTCAAAACCAGGGGCCTTTCCGTTGAAAATCAATTGCTGGCCTGTTTTTTGCAGTCCTGATACACAAAGATGGAAAAATTTATACTAGAATATAAATTAAAGACCGGCGGGAACCGGGACGCGCAGGGAACATGATTTAAAACAATAAACATCCGATGAAGCATTCATTACAACTGAAAATCAGTCAAAGCCTGACCATGACGCCACAACTGCAACAGGCGATCAGGCTACTACAATTATCCAGCCTGGAACTGCACACGGAGATCCAGGAAGCCCTCGACTCAAACATGATGCTGGAACTGGCGGAGGATGAGCCGGAGGCTGAAACCGCCAACATCGAGACCGCGTCCGCCAATCCGGAAACAGATGCCGGTCCGATCGAACTGAACGATACAGTCGCCAGCAACGACAGCATACCCGAAGACCTGCCCGTCGACAGCGCCTGGGAAGACATTTACGACAGTAATCTATACAGTTATTCAAAAACCCAGCAACCACTGGAATTTTATGGCCTGGAGAACCAGAACCGCAGCGAAACTTCCCTGCGCGATTATCTGCTCTGGCAATCCAACTTCGCGGTGGCCAGTGATACCGATCGGACCATTATCATGGCGATCATCGACGCCCTCGATGATGATGGTTACCTTACCAGCAACCCTGAAGACATACTAACCGCATTGGGCCGGGACATGGATGTGGAAGTCGATGAAATTGAAGCCATGATCCGGCTGGTACAGACGCTGGAGCCGGCCGGCATCGCAGCCCGGAATTTACAGGAATGCCTGGGCCTGCAACTGGCGCAATGCAACGCTGCAACGCCCTGGTTAATCGAGGCCACGGAACTGGTGAATAACCACCTGCCGCTGCTGGCCGCGCATGATTACAACCAGCTGATGCGCCGCATGAAACTCAGTCAGGAGCAATTGTCGGAAGTAGTGGCGCTGATACAATCGATGAATCCCAGGCCGGGCAGCCAGGTCCAGGATGTCCATATCCAATACCTGATACCTGATGTCTTCGTCAGAAAAATCAAAGGCGTCTGGCGGGTGGAATTGAATGCTGACTCAACGCCGCAACTCCGCATCAATTCCGGATATGCCGGCATGATCAAACGCGCCGATAACAGCACGGATAACAACTCCATGAAAACCCACCTGCAAGAGGCAAGATGGTTTATCAAGAGCCTGCAAAGCAGAAATGAAACGCTATTACGGGTTGCCACCGCCATCGTGGAACGGCAACGGGCGTTTCTGGAATATGGCGATGAGGCCATGAAGCCGCTGGTTTTACATGACATAGCCACGGTCCTTGACTTGCACGAATCGACCATATCGCGGGTAACGACGCGTAAATACATGCATACCCCCCGCGGGATTTATGAACTAAAGTACTTTTTCTCCAGTCATGTCAGCACCGATCTTGGCGGCGCCTGTTCATCCACGGCCATCCGCGCTCTGATTAAGAAACTTATCGGTGCGGAAAAGCCGCAAAAACCCCTCAGTGACAGCAAGATTGCCGCATTACTCGCGGACCAGGGTATCCGGGTCGCCCGCAGGACCGTCGCCAAATACCGGGAGGCCATGACTATCCCGCCATCCAATGAACGAAAGCGCCTGATCTAATCCTGCCGCAGCCCACCCAAACATGCTTGATAGGCAACGACAGGCCCGTAATAATTATAGTCTTCGATATTTCCATCATGCCCATATGCATAAACGTCAGCATCCTCGCCGTACCCGCATGAATGAACAGCGGGCCGGGTATTCTAAGGCAGGCTGACTGTCACAAACACAAACCCGTTATCTGTATAAGGAGACCAATATGCAAATTAATCTCACGGGACATCACGTGGACATCACGCCCGCGTTACGTTCATACATCGAGAATAAATTCACGCGCCTCGAGCGACACATCGACAATATGACCAAGATCCACGTCATCCTGTCGGTCGAAAAGGAACGGCAAAAGGCCGAGGCTTCGATCCTGGTAAATAAAGGCAAAATTTATGCGGACGCCCAGCATGAGGACATGTACGCCGCGATCGATACACTGATCGACAAGCTCGATCGCCAGATAAAAAAACATAAGGAGAAATTAGCCGATCATCATCGCGGTGGAAAATCGTCGAAAGGAGAAAAGGCGGATTGACAGGCTTTATATCGACAAACCCGGGCAACACCGGTTTCGGTAAGGGCGTGGCCCTGCCACACGGTCTGTCGTGCAGGGTTGCGCTTTTGTCAGGCTTACGATGTTGGTGGATTATGGCGGCCTGGCCGGCCGATTCGGTTGTTGTTTGCAATTCTGATGCCGGCAGCCGCCGCTTGTGAACATCTGGACATACTGGTCAGGCTGGCGGAATAATTCAGGGATGAAACCGCACACTGCCAATTGCAATCGGAGCCGTCCAGTGACAAGATTTATAACATCCTGATAAGTTAGGCCACAAGCATGACTGAAGCTGCAAACCGAATTACAGTCGACCAATTGCTTCTGCAACACGGCGATCGTCTTGAATTAACCTGTGTGGCCGGCAAATCCGGCATAAACCGACTCATCGTGCCGGAAAAAACCGGGGCGCCGGCCGACCTGGAAGCTGAAACCATGTCGCGGGAGGGGGCTACCACCGAAAAATCCGTGGTAGGGTATCTCAACCTGATACACCCGCACCAGATACAGATTATCGGCGGAGTGGAGTTAAAATATATCGACAGCCTTCGCGACATCACCCGGCATGACGCGATTAAACAATTATTTCAGCATGAGCCGGCCTGCATTATTATCTCGGACAACCAGCGCGCACCGGCATTCCTGAAACGCAAGTGCAACGAATACAACGTGCCATTGATACTGACACCGGTTGCCAGCACGAAACTGACGGAATCACTGCATTATTACCTGGCCACATTGTTTGCCGAAATCATTACCATCCACGGTGTTTTCATGGAGATTATGGCTATCGGCGTGCTGATAACGGGGCCGTCCGGCATCGGCAAGAGCGAGCTGGCGCTGGAGCTCATCACCCGCGGGCACAGGCTGGTGGCCGACGACGCACCGCAGTTTTCCCGGCTGGCCCCTGAGATCATTAACGGGACCTGTCCCGACGCCTTACGGGATTTTCTGGAAGTGCGCGGTCTCGGCATTATCAATATCAGACGGCTGTACGGGAATACCGCTATTAAAAATAATAAATACCTGCGGCTGATAGTGCGGCTGGAACCGCTCGACAAACAGCAAATGATAAGCATCGATCGGCTGGAAGGCAGTTATCGCGCAAAAATAATTCTGGACACGGAAATTCCGGAAATCACGATACCGGTTGCGCCCGGGCGTAATCTCGCCGTGTTGCTGGAATGCGCCGCCCGCAATCACAGCCTGCGCATGAGCGGCTACAATGCCTCGACGGAATTCATCAACAACCAACAGCAGATTATCGAGCAGAGCAGTGGCGGCTGATGCGTGGGGACAAGCGCAGACTAATCATTGTCAGCGGCCTTTCCGGCGCCGGGAAATCACAGGTACTAAACACTCTTGAAGACCTTGACTTCTACTGCATCGACAACCTGCCGTTCGGCCTGTTTAATCAACTGGCCGGGCTGCTCAGCGATGTTGATAACAATTTCCCCGCTCACGTCGGCGTAGGCATAGACGCCCGCAGCCCGGAGCACGATCTCTCGCCCCTGCCGGAATCAATCAATGCCCTGCGCGCCACCGGCGTCACCGTGGAACTGGTGTTTCTGGAGGCCAGCAAGAATGTTCTGACATCACGGTTCGGTGAGACCAGAAGAAAACATCCCCTGTCCAACAACAACATGCCCCTGACGGACGCGATCGACCTGGAACGGCGCCTTATGGAAGGCCTGTCGGAACTGGCCGATTTACGTATCGACACCAGTCATACTTCCGTGCATGAACTGCGGGACATTGTCCGGCAACGTCTGGCCAACCGCCCGGTGGGCTCCCTGTCCCTGCAATTCATTTCCTTCGGTTACAAGTATGGTGTGCCGCGTGACGCTGACTTTGTGTTCGATGTCCGTTGTCTGCCGAATCCTTATTGGCACGCCGAGTTGCGCGATCAGACCGGCAGAGATCAGGCAGTCAGTGCATATCTGGCGAGCCAGCCGGAGGTGCTGGACATGCGCGCTGAAATAAGAAGCTTCCTGGAGAAATGGCTGCCGGCGTTCGAAGCCGAGAACAGGAGTTATCTCGGCGTCGCTATCGGCTGTACCGGCGGGCGTCATCGTTCCGTATATATGGTCGAAGAGCTTTCGAAGCATTTCATCAATAAGGGAAAATATATCGTGATTCGGCACCGGGATTTATGACATAAATGCAAACCAAATCGATTACCATCATCAACAAACTTGGCCTGCATGCCCGGGCCGCAGCACGCCTGGTACAACTCGCCGCGAAGTTCGATTGCGACATAAACATTACCCTGAATGGCAAAAAGGTAAATGGCAAAAGTATTATGGGCATCATGATGCTGGCGGCATCCAGGGATACAACAGTGGTAATAACCCCCTCCGGGCCGGACGAGGTTCCCGCCATGTCCGGACTCGAGGAGTTGATACAGGCCCGGTTTGGGGAAGATGAATGACCATTGCATTGCATGGCAGTGGCGTCTCCCGTGGTATTGCCATCGGCAAGATCCATATCCTGGACCGCGGACAAACTGATATACCGGAATATCGGATTGATAAACAGCAGGTCGCTGACGAATCCGCGCGGTTACATAACGCCGTCGCCACAGCCAGGCAACAGTTACGTGCGATCCGGGCGCATATCCCGACGACGACATCGGTGGACATATCCTCTTTTATAGACACGCACCTGTTGATGCTGGAGGATGCGGCATTGACGCAGGAAGCCGAACGGTTAATCCGGGAAAAGCAGCTCAATGCCGAGTGGGCGCTGAAGCTGCAGCGCGATGCGTTGGTCGCCGTGTTCGAGGAGATGGATGACCCCTACCTGCGCACCCGCAAGGATGACGTCGATCATGTCGTTAACCGTATTCAGCGGATCCTGCGCAAGCCCTCGCCATTGGCGCACGAGTCACCGGACAGCAAGCTGCACGGCCATATTGTACTGGCCGATGACCTGACGCCGGCCGATACCGTGCTCATGCAACACCAGGGCATCGCCGCATTCGCCACCGAACACGGGGGGCTGACCTCGCATACGGCTATCCTGGCCAGAAGCCTTGGGATCCCGGCGGTGGTCGGCCTGCACGAAGCCCGGCGCTATATCCATCAGGACGACCAGATCATCCTGGACGGCACCCGCGGCGTCATATTGATAGATGCGGACCCCCGCAGCCTCAAGGTCTATCAGGATCGGCAGGAACGGGAGAGCAAATATTACTCGGGGCTTATCCGGCTGCGGGAGTCACCGGCCCGCACTCTGGACGGGACCCATATTGAACTACTGGCCAACATCGAACTACCCAGGGATTTTGACACAGTCAGGGTTGTCGGCGCCGCGGGCGTCGGTCTGTATCGCACAGAGTTTCTGTTTATGAACCGTGACCAACCCCCGGACGAAACCGAGCATCTGCGCACCTATCGCGAAGTCCTGGACAAACTCAACGGGTTGCCGCTCACCATCAGAACCCTGGATCTGGGCGCCGACAAGCAGGTCGACGGTGGCCGCCAGAAAGGCACCGTCCAGTCGAATCCCGCCCTGGGATTGCGGGCCATACGCCTTTGTTTGAAGGAACCGTCCCTGTTTCTGCCCCAGGTACGCGCCATCCTCAGGGCTTCCGCGCACGGCAACGTGCGTATGATGCTGCCAATGGTTTCTAATATCCAGGAAATCGAACAGGTCCTGGATATTATTGCCGAGATCAAAGTGGACCTGGATGTGAATGGCATTCCTTATAATAAAAAGCTGCCGATAGGCTGCATGATAGAAGTGCCGGCAGCGGCCATCTGCGCCGATATATTCGCCAACCGGCTGGATTTTCTTTCGATCGGCACCAACGATCTGATTCAGTACACCATGGCGATCGACCGGGTCAACGATGAAGTCAATTATCTCTACGATCCCCTGCACCCGGCCGTGTTGAGACTAATAAATATGGTGCTGCAGGCTGGCCGGGACGCAAACATCCCGGCTGCCATGTGCGGCGAGATGGCCGGCGACAAACGAAATACACGTTTGCTATTAGGTTTAGGGCTGCGTGAATTCAGCGTGCATCCGGCCAACCTGCTGGAAGTGAAGGAAACCATCACCGAAAGCAATATCGACCACCTGCAAACCCTGGCCCAACAGGCACTGTTCGCCAGGACCAGCACTGAAGTTGCGCTGATAATGGAGCAAATGAACGCCGGCCTGTTTTAATGTACCGCCTGCCGGGCCCTAAACGCCAGTCCGATGCCTGTCACACATTTTCATTCACTTCTTCCGTCTGCCGCTGCTACACTGCCCGACGGCGATGCGGCCAGCGGCGAACACATAAATGACTGAACTGACTATTCAAGCCAGCCTGCTTGAGGCATTAGAATCCGAACAATACGACCGGGTCAGCAAATTGCTGACCACTCTGCATCCTTCGGAAATAGCGGATTTGCTGGAAAGCCTGCCTGCCAGGTCACGGGAAATTCTGTGGGGACTCATCGAGCCGGGCCAGGAAGGCAACGTGCTGTCGCACGCCCAGGACGCGGTGCGGACCGGACTGTTGGAACTGATGCAGCCGGAACAGGTCGCCGATGCAACTATCGGTCTGGCGACGGACGATGCCGCCGACATCCTGCAGGATTTACCCGATGAAGTCATCGATTCTGTACTGCTGTCCATGGACGCCCAAAACCGGGCGCGGGTCAGCGCCATTCTCTCCTACCCGGAGGACACCGCCGGCGGCCTGATGAATATCGACGTGGTGTCGGTACGGGCTGACGTCCCCCTGGACGTCGTCTGCAGGTATCTGCGTCAATTAGGAAAACTGCCGGAACATACTGACAGCCTCATGGTGGTGGATCGCCAGAGCCAGTACATGGGCACGCTGCCGCTTTCCTCCGTCCTGACCATGAAGCCCGATGTCACGGTTGGCGAGATCATGCAGACTGGTATGGCAATCCTGGCAACCACGCCGGACCATGAAGTCGCCAGGATCTTCGCACAACGCGATTTGATTTCCGCGGCCGTTGTCGATGAGCAGGACAAATTACTCGGCAGAATTACTGTGGATGACGTCGTTGATGTAATCCAGGACAGCGCCGAACAGGCCGTTATGAACATGGCTGGGCTGGGCGAAGACGACATGTTCGCGCCGGTACTTTTCAGCGCCAGGCGCCGGGCGATCTGGTTGGCTATTAATTTATTGACCGCCTTCCTGGCGTCCTGGGTGATCGGCCGTTTCGAGAACACCATCGAACAGCTGGTCGCTCTGGCTGTCCTCATGCCCATCGTCGCCAGCATGGGTGGTAATGCCGGCATACAAACCCTGACTATCGCAGTCCGCGGCCTCGCCTTAGGCCAATTGAGTAAAGCCAACGCGCCGTCACTGTTGTTGAAGGAATTCGCCGTTGGCGCCTTGAACGGCGTTATCTGGGCCTGCGTGGTCGCCCTTATCGCTGTCATCTGGTTCGGTAAAATCGCGCTGGGGATCGTCATCGGCGTGGCGATGATCGTTAATCTGCTGACGGCGGCCGTGGCCGGCGCTGTCATTCCGATGCTGCTGAAAAAAGCCGGTGTTGATCCGGCGATCGCGAGCGGCGTACTGCTGACGGCGGTAACCGACGTGGTTGGGTTTATGACCTTTCTCGGGCTGGCAACGATCTTCCTGATGCCTTAGCCCGCATCTTGCGGGACGACGGGAAATGCATTATCAGAGCAGGCTTACCAGGTAAACAGCACCCACTGTGGAACGCGGGGGGTGTTATAGATATCACTGATTTTGCCTTCCATCTGGCCGTCGCCGTTTTCGTCGATGAGGTAGTAAGGCTTGCCGATTAAAGGCGTGATCTTCACCATATACAATCGTCCATTCACCCGGTATTCCTCTATAGTTTCCTGCTCCGTCCTGATGATGGAGACTTCAGGTTCAATTGTCTCGCCGCTTTCCAGGGGCTCAGGCAATTCAGGGGGCAGGGGGACGTCCGCGAACTCCTCCTCGTCGGTTTGCGCATAGACCAGTGCTGTCAATGCCAGCAGGTTTGCCAATATTAAGATAGTTCTCTTCATTTGCGGGCCCTGCCCAGGATCATAGATGATTCGGTTGCTGGTCCTGATCTTCATGCAGCAGATCCCGACCCTGATAAAAAGTTAAGATCGTGTCGATAACCTGCTGGGGGGTATCAACAACCTGGATCAAATTGAGATCATCCTCGTTTATAGTGCCTTCCGCAACCAGAGTTTTCCGGAACCAGCCGGTCAGGCCTCGCCAGAACTTCGAGTTGACCAATATGATCGGGATGCGCTTGCTCTTGCCGGTTTGCGTCAAGGTCAGGATTTCAGCCAGCTCGTCGAGGGTGCCGAAGCCGCCGGGTAATACGATATAGGCCGAGGCATATTTCACGAACATCACCTTGCGGGAAAAAAAATGCCTGAAGTACAGGGACATGTCCTGATATTTATTGGCGATCTGCTCGTTGGGCAGCTGGATATTCAGACCGATGCTGTTGGATTTACCCTTGAAGGCGCCCTTGTTAAAGGCTTCCATCATGCCGGGGCCGCCGCCGGAGACGACACTGAAACCAGCGTCTGAGACCAGCCGCGCGATAGCAACGCCAAGCCTGTAATTAGGATGGCCCGGTTTGCAGCGGGCGGACCCAAACATACTTACTGACGGCCTGATCCCGGAGAGCTTTTGAAACCCTTCAACGAATTCGGCCATGATCTGGAATATTTTCCATGACTCCTGGGTCAGATCGGCATCGCTGATCATACGTTGGGAAGATTCGGGGTTTTCATTCATAATGTTGCGCCATGGCTGACCACATAGATACATAATACAATACTTTGTCCGCGCCTAAAAAAACACTGCTGCTGGTCGATGGCTCCTATTACCTGTTCCGTGCTTACCACGCTACCCAGCGTCAGGGATTGACCAACTCGCGGGGCGAGCCGACCGGCGCCATGCTCACGGTTATTAACATGCTGAACAAGCTAGTGGAAGAGATACGCCCGGATTACTACGCCGTCGTATTCGACGCCAAGGGCAAATCCTTCCGGCACGATATTTATCCCGATTACAAGGCCAACCGCCCGCCGGCGCCGGAAGATCTGGTTCGACAAATCGTGCCCATACACGACCTCATCAGGGCACAGGGTGTGCCGCTGTTAGTCATTGACGATGTCGAGGCCGATGATGTCATTGCCACACTGGCGCTGGCCGCCGATGCCCAAGGCATGGCTACAGTCATTTCATCCGGCGACAAAGACCTTGCTCAAATCGTCTCCGCGAATATTCATCTGATCAATACTATGGATGGCACGCGGCTGGATCCACAGGGCGTCCGGGAGAAATTCGGTGTCCCGCCGGAACGGATCGTTGATTACCTAGCATTGATGGGAGACAGCTCAGATAATGTACCGGGCGTGCCCTTGTTCGGCTCCAAAACTGCTGCCAAATGGCTGGCCGAATATGGATCACTGGACGCCATCATCGAACATTCGGCGGAGATACCGGGCAAGGCTGGGGAGTATCTGCGCGCCAGCCTGGATCAACTGCCGCTCTCCAGACAACTGGTCACGCTTAAAACCGATGTCGCCCTGCCCGTAACCCCGGACAGTCTGATACAGGACAAGCCGGATCTGGAAAGGCTCGTTGAGCAATACCAGCATTGGGAATTACGCACTCTGCTGGCGAAACTCCAGCAGAACAATGCGGTAATCACGGCAACCCCGCCCACCCCTGTTACGCTGCCAACTGCAGCGGATTATGAAACTATCATGACGGACGCCGATTTAGACAAATGGCTACAGAAATTGTCCGCGGCGGAACTGATAGCAGTGGATACCGAAACCACCAGCCTGGATTACATGGCGGCGGAACTGGTCGGGATATCTTTTTCCATCCGACCGCATGAGGCGGCCTATATCCCGTTACGCCACGATTATCCCGGCTGCCCGGTACAGCTCGATCGCGACCGGGTACTGGAAAAACTGCGACCGCTGCTGGAATCAGCCAGCATCAAGAAGCTGGGGCACAACCTGAAATACGATCGGAGCGTGTTGCTGAATCATGGCATAACTCTTAACGGCATAGCGCATGACTCCATGTTGCAATCCTACATATTGGACAGCACTGCAACGCGGCATGACATGGACACCTTGGCTAAAAAATATCTGGATTACGACACGATCCATTATGAGGATGTTGCCGGCAAGGGTGCGAAACAAATCCCTTTCGCCGCTGTAACTATCGAGACGGCCACGCGTTATGCCGCTGAAGACGCCGATATCACGCTCCGATTGCATCAATACTTCTGGCCGCGGCTGACCCAGCACAGCGGTCTGCATAATGTTTACCAGACGATCGAAATGCCGCTGCTGGAAGTATTGTCCAGAATGGAACGGAACGGGGTATTGATAGATGCAGCGGTACTGCGCCGGCAGAGCCTGGAACTCACACGGGATATGCTGCGGATCGAACAGGCTGCCTACGCAGCCGCCGGCCAGTCGTTCAATATGAGTTCGCCGAAACAAATCCAGGCGATCCTCTATGAACAGATGCATATGCCGGTGCTCGCCAGAACACCCAAGGGCCAGCCATCCACGGAAGAATCGGTGTTGCAGGACCTGGCGCATGATTTCGAACTGCCCCGGCTGATCCTGGAATACCGGAGTTTAAGCAAGCTTAAAACAACCTATACTGACAAGCTGCCGCAACAGATAAACAAACTGACAGGCAGGGTTCACGCTTCTTTCCACCAGGCGGTGGCATCTACCGGCAGATTGTCATCGTCAGATCCCAATCTGCAGAATATCCCCATTCGCACCAGCGTTGGGCGCAAGATCCGGCAGGCCTTTATCGCCGGGCCGGGTTGTAAAATTTTATCTGCGGATTATTCGCAAATCGAATTACGCATCATGGCACATCTGTCAGGGGACGCCGGCCTCCTGGCCGCCTTCAATCAGAATCTGGATGTACACCGGCAGACCGCAGCCGAGGTCTTCGCCGTCAGTCACGATGCCGTGACTGACGCACAACGCCGTGCCGCCAAGGCTATCAACTTCGGTTTGATTTACGGTATGTCGCCCTTCGGGCTTGCCAAACAGCTTGGCATTGGCAGGGCCGAAGCCAAGGCTTATGTCGATCGCTACTTCGCCCGCTACCCGGCCGTCAGGGAGTTCATGGAACAGACCAAGCTCGCCGCCCACGATAATGGTTATGTAGAAACCGTCTTCAAACGGCGGCTATACCTGCCGGAAATAAATTCCCGCAACACCGCCAGGCGACAATATGCGGAACGAACCGCTATCAATGCCCCCATGCAGGGCACGGCGGCGGATATCATAAAAATTGCCATGATTACCATCGATAAACGTTGCTCGGCTTTAAACCATGATATCCGGATGATCATGCAAGTACATGATGAGCTTGTGTTTGAAGTGGCGGCCGGGAATGTTACCGACGCCCAGGACATAATCCGCCGCGATATGGAAGGCGCCGCTCAACTCATTGTACCGTTGGTCGTCGACATTGGTATCGGTGAGGACTGGGATAAAGCACACTAATGACTTTGCCGATATATCTTCCTGATTCCACCAGCCCAGGAATGGTTTATACTATCGGCAACTGATATGATTAAGACGGCAACTATTTCAATTGGGCGGTTAATGCAATCCCGTATCAACCTGTGCTAGCATTTGAATAAATAATGACGCCGGCATTAATTTTAGTTTAATACCCCGCACTCACCAACACCACTCTCAAGCAACTGTCCGCACTGTTAAAGGAACATCAGATGCTCTTGATCCCCGCAATTGATATCAAAGACGGCAAATGTGTGCGCCTGCGCCAGGGCCGCATGGAAGACGAAACGGTTTACGGCGAGGACCCGGTTGCAATCGCCGGGCGCTGGGTGGACGCTGGCGCCAAGCGCCTGCACATCATTGATCTGAATGGTGCTGTTTCCGGACGCCCAGGCAACGCCGACATCATTCATAATATCGCGGATACCTACAGGGGCATTACCTTACAGGTTGGCGGCGGCATCCGGGACGAGGATACCATCCAGACCTACCTCGATGCTGGCGTCAAATATGTCATTATCGGCACTCGTGCCGTTACTACGCCACACTTTGTTTCCGATGTGTGTCTGGAATTCCCCGGCCATATCATCGTCGGCCTTGATGCCAAAGAAGGCAAGCTGGCGACCGAGGGTTGGTCAAAACTTTCCCATCACGACGCCAATGACATGGCGTTGCGATTTGAAGAAGAGGGCGTTACTTCCATCATCTTCACCGACATCAGCCGTGACGGGATGATGACCAAAATAAACATCGAATCGACGATCGAACTTTGCAAACATATCACCATTCCGGTTATTGCATCCGGCGGAATCAGCAATCTGGATGACATCGAAGCGCTCTGCAAGGTGGCGCACGAGGGTATCGCAGGGGCAATCACGGGGCGGGCCATTTATGAAGGCACGCTCGATTTCCGTGAGGCACAGCGGCTGGTAACCAGGCTTTGTCCCGAATCATAATCTGAATATGTCGCTGGCAAAACGTATCATCCCGTGCCTGGACGTCGACGCCGGCAGGGTGGTAAAAGGCGTCAGGTTCGTTGATATCGTCGATGCCGGCGATCCGGTTGCAGTAGCGCGCCGCTACGATGAGCAGGGGGCTGACGAGATCGCCTTTCTCGATATCACTGCCAGCAGCGACGAACGCAACACCATGGTGCACGTCGTCGAACAGGTCGCTACGCAGGTGTTCATCCCATTGACGGTAGGCGGCGGTATCAGGACCATAGAGGATATCCGGCGCATGCTGAATGCTGGTGCCGACAAGATCAGCATCAACACAGCCGCAGTCAAAAACCCCGGTTTTGTTGCGGCGGCTGCCAAACAATTCGGTTCCCAATGCATAGTTGTCGCCATCGACGCCAAACAAACCGGATCAGATCCGGTCAGGCCGCAATGGGAAGTCTTCACTCATGGCGGCCGCAACCCGACCGGCCTGGACGCGGTGGACTGGGCCCGGCGTATGTGTAGGTCCGGGGCCGGCGAAATTCTTTTAACCAGCATGGATCGGGATGGCACGCGTGAAGGTTTTGACCTGGCATTAACCCGCGCAGTCAGTGATTCCGTGAATATTCCGGTCATCGCCTCCGGCGGGGTTGGTTCGCTTATGCACCTCGTTGATGGGATAATAGTTGGTAAGGCTGATGCCGTACTGGCCGCCAGCATTTTTCATTTTGGAGAGCATACCATTCACGAGGCAAAACGATTAATGGCAAGCCACAATATCGAGGTCAGACTTTAAGGCTTATGGGCAATGCGCCGGTATTTTGGCTGGATGAAATCAACTGGAACAGTGAAGGACTGGTGCCAGCCATCGCCCAGGAACAGGGGTCTGGCAAAGTACTGACCCTGGCCTGGATGAACCGCGAGTCAATATCTTTGTCAATTAAAGAGGGTCGGGCCGTCTACTGGTCCAGGACCAGACAGAAGCTCTGGCGCAAAGGCGAGGAGTCCGGTCATGTCCAGCTTATCAAAGAAGTCCGTGTCGATTGTGATAAAGATGCCATCCTGCTAATCGTCAGCCAACAGGGGGGTATAGCCTGTCACACCGGCAGACATAGTTGTTTTTATCAGAGGCTGACGGGGGATAAATGGCAGGTCGTTGAGCCAGTCATTAAAGACCCTGGCGAGATCTACCGGTAACAACCAACTCGTATTTCTATCGTTTAACAAGCGCAGGTTGCTTATATGTCCAACGTACTGGCACAACTGACCAAGACCCTGAATGATCGTAAACAGGCCGATCCCGCCAAGTCTTATACCGCCGCTCTCTTTGCCGCCGGCACGGAGTCAATTCTGAAAAAGATAGGCGAAGAAGCAATGGAGGTCGTCATCGCCGGAACAGCCGGTAATAAACGCGAGATTGTGCATGAAACAGCGGACTTATGGTTTCACACCCTGGTACTGCTGTCGCATTTCGATCTGACAGCGGACGACGTCATGGTGGAATTAAAAGGGCGCATGGGGCGCTCCGGCCTGGACGAAAAGGCCAGCAGAAACAATAAATTATAATAAGCGTTCAGCGTGGCGTCTATTGCTCGATACTCAGTCGGCCAGGCTTTGGTCTGGTGAGCGGCGGTGGTTAGCGAAATCGGCACAGATCGCGATGTTCATCGCGTCAAAGTCAGCGAGAAGCTTTGCTTTTAGGGTATATTTCCACTAATAAAGGTATAATGATCCTGTTTTTACCGGAGAACCCTTATGAAGTTTAGTATTTGGGAATTATTAATTATTTTGTTGATCGTGGCCCTGTTGTTTGGCACCAAAAAACTACGCACCCTGGGCGCGGATTTGGGCGGCGCCGTTAAAGGCTTTCGATCCGCCATGACCGACGCCGAAAAGGAAGCGCAGAAAGATGCTATTGATGAAAGTGAGGCGAAAACAGGGCAAGTGATAGACGGCGAGGTCGTAGCTAAAAAAGACGCTTCCCAGAAAGCCTGAGTAACCACCATCGACTCCAGTCCGTAATCGCGCCCAATCCATGTTTGATATAGGATTCTGGGAAATCATCCTGATCGCCGTCGTCGCGCTGATTGTTGTCGGCCCGGACAAATTTCCCGGTCTGATACGGGACGCGGCGCGATGGGCGGTCAAGATCCGGCGCTTTGTCATGGATACCAAACGGGAAATTGAGCGCGAGATCAAGTTTGACGATATCGAAAAAGATCTTAAGGCCGGTGTTAAGAGTCTGGACTACAAGCCCGCGCCAGCCGCGGAAAAAAAACCTGATACCGTCGACCAGCCAGCGATAGACAAGCAATCCGCAGCCTGAATTATCGACGTAGATTCCTGGCGCCCTGAATTTTCATGTGGTGGAAGAAACACAATCGCAAGCCGGCCGATCAGGAGCAGACACTGCTTTCCCACCTGACTGAACTGCGCGATCGCCTGTTGCGTTCCATCGTTTGTATCTTGCTGGTCTTTTTAGCGCTATCCTATTTCGCCAACGACATTTACACATTGATAGCCGCCCCTCTGCTTGAACAACTGCCCGAGAATGGCACGATGATAGCAACGGAGGTTGCCGCCCCGTTCCTGGTGCCCTTCAAGCTGACCTTTTTTGTCTCGATATTCATCGCCATGCCTTATCTTTTGTACCAATCCTGGGCATTTGTCGCGCCCGGCCTGTATGAAAAGGAACGTAATTTCGCCATGCCGTTGCTGTTGCTGAGTATCGTGCTGTTCTATCTTGGGACGTGTTTCGCATTTTTTGTCATATTCCCGATAGTGTTCAAGTTTTTTGCGCTATCGGCGCCTGAGGGCGTGTCTTTTGTTCCTGACATAGGTCAGTACTTGAAATTCGTGCTGGGGCTGTTTTTCGCGTTTGGCATTTCCTTCGAGGCGCCGGTGCTCACCATCTTGCTGGTCAAGACCGGGATATCGACAGTCCGATCGCTGGCTGAAAAAAGACCTTATATTATCGTTGGAGCCTTTACCATCGGTATGTTGCTGACACCGCCGGATGTTCTCTCACAAACCCTGCTGGCCTTGCCGATGTGGGGGCTGTTCGAACTGGGCCTGTTGTTATGCAAACTCTTTATGCCCGCTGCCGAGGGCCTGGAGGAACAGGAAAGCAGCTAGTTGATTCACCGTCGTTCATGATTGTTCCCAGGGCAGTTTATGCACACGCCAGCCATTGATAGTGTTGCGGTGTTTGTTCGGGTCCCGATCGCCCTCGAAGCCTTCTGCGATATTATAAACATGGGCAAACCCCCGCGCCTGTAGCGCTTCGCCAGCCAAACGTGAGCGTACCCCGCTTCGGCACAGCGCCAGGATAGTTATATTCTCGATACGATCGGTCGGCGGATATAATTTCGTCAGGGTGGCCCTGACTTTGTCGACGAAGCTCGCGTCAACCGTCCAGTCAGGCGGCTCCTTCCAGGGAATATTAATCGCGCCCGGCGGGTGACCCACATATTCAAATTCAATCCGCGAACGTACGTCCAGCAGTATGGTGCGGGGATTGTTTGCCAGCATATGCCAGGCCTCGGGAGGCTTAACTTCTTTGATCAAACTGGTTTTTCTGTCCATTTCTGCTATTTATAAACGCCCCGGATTTTTCCTGGGCCTTGCTCTGCTATATTATGGGCCGTATCAGTTCCGGTGAAAAGTTCGTTTGTGTTGGCGGCATTAAATATGTTGCAATACAGCGTTTAAGAACAAGTCTTTACCAAACGGGAGAATTGCATGACCTTTGATGACCGCGATGGAGTCATCTGGCTCGACGGCAAATTTTTACCCTGGCGTGATGCCAGGATACACGTGCTTACCCATACCTTGCATTATGGTATGGGCGTATTCGAAGGTGTGCGCGCCTATAAAACGGATAGTGGCACAGCTATATTTCGCCTGCGGGAACACACTGATCGTTTGTTCCGTTCGGCGCGGATCATGCGCATGCCGATAAATTATGATGCGGTTACCATTAATCGTGCCTGCTGTGAGGCCATGAAAAAAAACGGACTGGAGAGTGGTTATATCCGGCCGATATGCTTTTATGGGTCCGAAGGGATGGGGCTGCGTGCCGATAATCTGAAAACCCACCTGGCCATTGCCGCGTGGGAGTGGGGCGCTTATTTAGGCAGTGAAGCGCTGGAAAAAGGCATCCGTATTAAAACCTCGTCCTATACGCGCCACCATGTCAATATCAGCATGTGTAAAGCGAAGGCGACGGGCCATTACATCAATTCGATGCTGGCACTGCGGGAGGCGCTGGACTGTGGTTACGATGAGGCATTGTTGCTGGATAACGAGGGTTATGTCGCGGAGGGTAGCGGTGAAAACTTTTTTCTTGTCCGTGACGGCGTAATCTATACACCAGAACTGGTCTCGGCCCTGGAAGGCATAACCAGGGACTCCATCATAACGCTGGCCAGGGAAAGCGGTCTGGAAGTTAAAGAGAAACGGATCACCAGGGATGAGGTATACATCGCCGACGAAGCATTTTTTACCGGTACCGCGGCCGAGGTCACGCCCATACGCGAACTGGACGGGCGTATTATTGGCGACGGCGTCAGGGGTAAAATTTCCGGCCAACTGCAAAAGCTGTTTTTTGATCAGGCCCACGGCCGTCGTGCTGAACACCCTGATTGGTTAACTTATATCGGATGACGGAACCCCTATGAACAATAACTCAGGCACGGCGGCTAATTTGAGCGGTAATACCCCGAACAATCAACGGCAATACGAAGTTTCGAAAAAGGATCTGCCGTTGCATTGCCCCATGCCAGGCATGAGCCTGTGGAATTCGCATCCCAGGGTCTATTTGCCGGTTGAGGCGACCGGCGAAGCCCGGTGTCCTTATTGTGGCGCGGAATTTATCCTGCGCTAGTCCCGATAATTGAACGCCGGCGCCGCACTCGCCGCCAGGCTGGTGATATGGCATATCAGCGACGGCCGCCGCGGCCACGATAATCAATGCCAGGGCCTCGTGGAGGCCCTGCAGCAGTTACGCCCGTGTAATTATTACAAAATCAGCCGCTCTCCCCTGCCGCGCCTGTTATCGTCAGTGTTACGGCGGCGTTATCCCGCCAACGACTCATTGCCAGACCCCGATTTGATCATCGGCGCAGGACATGACACGCATGCGTCCATTCTGTGCGCCAAGCTGATCCGGGGTGGTCGCACGGTTGTGCTGATGCAACCCAGCCTGCCGGTAACATGGTTTGACTTATGCCTTATACCCGCGCACGACAAACCGCGCGCAGCACCCAAAACTATTATAACGGAAGGCGCCCTGACGGGGATCGCCCCTGGTGGTGCTCATGACCCTGGCGCCGGCCTCATGTTAATTGGTGGCCCCTCCAGGCACCACAGATGGGATCCTGATCTGCTGCTGACGCAAATCAATTCTATTGCTGATAAGACTTCGTCTGTCAACTGGTTGATAACGGATTCCCCGCGAACGCCGACCGAAACCAGCCAGACGCTGGGCCTGGTTAATAAAGGCAATGTAGCGTACGTATGTCATCGGGAACTCGATCGCTCCTGGATGCCGGCACAATTAGCTCGCGCCGGCTATATCTGGATCACCGTAGACAGCGTTTCCATGATTTACGAAGCGCTTACTGCTGGGGCAGCTGTCGGACTGCTCGAAGTACCGGTGAGGCGCCGGCATCGCATTACCCAGATCCCCGTGCAACTGCAATCAAGGAAGATGGTCACGCTGTATCAGGACTGGGACAGGGGCGCGCCTTTAACAAAGCCAGCCACTGTTCTCAATGAGTCCGCGCGTTGTGCTGAGATCCTGCTGCGGAAGTTTGCCTTATAGTAACTGGCGCTGTTTGTAGGGCCTGACCATTATTTGCCAATACAGAACCGGGAGAAAATTTCACCCAGGAGATCGTCAGCGACGAATTCGCCGGTAATCTGTGCCAGGGAATTTTGCGCCTGTTGCAGTTCGGCGGCCAGCAGCTCTGGCGATCGGCCCTGATCCAGCGCGGCGATCCCGGACCGCAGGTGCTGTTGCGCCTGGTGTAGAGCCGTAAGATGTCTCTCTCTGGCCAGAATAGCATTTTCTTCCGATGATTCCTGTATAACAGATTTGTGTATCAGGTCCTCCAACATGTCCAGTCCGGCTCCGGTTTTGGCCGATAGATGGATGTGTGGAATACCGTTCGCGTCCGTTGTTATCTTTGGCATATCGTGACTTAGATCGATCTTGTTTTTAATGACGAGAATTTTAACGCTGCGTTTAAGTTTCAGCATCAGATAGGCAAGATCACGCGCATCGCCATCATATTCCATGACTATCAAAACTATATCGGCGTTCTCAGCCTCGGCTATGGCCCGGTTTATCCCTTCAAGCTCTATGCGGTCCTCGGTTTCACGGATGCCGGCTGTATCCGCGACCGTTACCGAAATCCCTTTGATCAGAATGCGGTCCTCGATGATGTCCCTGGTGGTCCCGGGAATCTCGGTGACTATGGCCCGATCTGTCCCTGACAGCCTGTTCAGCAAACTTGATTTACCTACATTCGGCCTGCCGATGATAACTGCCTGCACGCCTTCATTCAGTATCTTTCCGTGCCGGGCCCTGATCAGGATGTTGTCAACGGTTTGCAGGCAGGCCCCTGCTCGAACACGGACATCATTATCTTCAAAAAAATCCAGTTCATCTTCCGGAAAGTCCAGCGCCCCTTCAACATAAACCCTTAGGTCGATCAATGCGCCCAGCAAGTCGGCGATTCTGGCGGAAAACTCGCCCAACAGCGATCGGTTCGCGCACCTGGCAGCCTGCTCGGAAACGCTATCGATTAGATCCACTACCGCTTCGGCCTGAACCAGATCTAATTTATGGTTTAAAAAAGCCCGTTCCGTAAATTCACCGGGCCTGGCATGGACAGCGCCCAGGCTGATCACATGGTTGCGCAACATGTTTAATACGACCTGGCCGCCATGCCCCTGCAGCTCAATCACATCTTCTCCGGTATAAGATGCCGGGGTATTGAAAAAAAGCAGAATGCCGTTATCGATGATATTGTTGTCTTGATCCTTGAACGAGCAGTACACGGCCTGCCTGGGCACCGGATCACGGCCGGATATTTCCTTCGCTATCCTGTGGGCCTCTGGCCCGGAGATCCGGATAATTCCTATACCACCCCGGCCGGGCGGCGTTGCTATTGCGCATATGGTCGTTGTCTTGTCAGCCATGGCCGACGGGCACTACGATTTTTTGGGCTGCAGTCCCGAGCGCTCCATATTGCGAGTGATTAGCCACTGCTGCAATATCGACAAGGTATTATTCACGACCCAATAGAGCACCAGCCCCGATTGAAAGAAGGCAAAAAACACGGTGAATACAACCGGCAATACTGACATAACCTTGGCCTGCACCGGGTCCGGCGGTGCGGGACTCAGCTTTTGTTGAATAAACATGGTGATCCCCATCAACAGCGGCAAAACATAATAGGGATCTGGACTGGAGAGATCCGCCAACCAGAAGATAAAACCGGACTGACGCATCTCAACCGTCTCCAGCAATACCCAATACAAGGCCAGAAAAACCGGGATCTGCACCAGTATTGGCAAACAACCGCCAAACGGATTGATTTTTTCTTCCTTGTAAATCTGCATCATGGCCTGATTCAGCCTGGCCTTGTCATTCTGATAACGATCACGGATCGACATGATGCGCGGTTGTACTTTACGCATATTGGCCATGGATCGATAGCTGGTCGCGGACAATGGATAAAACAACAACTTCAAAACCAATGTCACCAGAATAATCGACCAGCCCCAGTTACGCGTCAACTCATGCAGTCTACTTAAACACCAGAACAGTGGTTTAGCGATAAACCAAAGCACTCCATAGTCTACTGTCAGTTCAAGGCCCGTAGCTGTTTTCTCGAGAAGCTTATGTATTTTCGGGCCGATATACATTAACTCTTGGACAGTCTTGGTCTCGCCCGGCGCCACCGTTACCGAGGGGGCCAGCACCCCTATGGCAAAATTTCCGTCCGCCTGCACATTGGTATAATAACGATAAGAGGCCGACTTGTTTGCCGGGATCAGCGCGGTCACAAAATAATGCTGGATCATGGCCGCCCAGCCATCGACGATGTCCTGCTGTAACTCCTGTTCTTCGATGTCATCAAAGGAGATCTTTTCGTAGCGGCTTTCCGGACTGGAAATCACGGCGCCGGTATACGTATATGTCCCGAACATACTGGATCGTCCGGGATTGTTTCTTTTAATTTGAGTATAGGATTGGCCTGTCCAATTATTCGCACTATCGTTAATGATTTCATAGCGGATGCCAATTTGATAATCTCCCCGCCTGAATTCATAGACTTTCCTGACCACTATCCCATCACCGGAAGACCACTGGAACGGCACTTCCATGGTCGTTTGATCGGCAAGCAGGCTGTATTCTTCTTGATCGGCGCGGAATTCCGACATGTGTGTCGGCGCCCCAGCAACACTCAGCAGTCCGCCCTGTGCTATAAAACGCAGATTTTCAGAATTATCCATCAACACAAAGGGCCGATCCGGTTCTTTAATCGAAACCGGATAGTTAACCAATTCCGCTTTGACTATACCGGCGCCCTGGAGGCTGATTTGCAACCGATAATTATCAGTATGGACCATAACTGAGTGCCCCGCCTGCGCCAACTCAGACACCGCCGTCTCTTGTTGATCTGGCAGGCTGTCCATGGTGGGTGTATTGGGAATATCTGTTTTATTAGTGCCGGCAGGGGCTTCGACATGGTCGCCCGGGGGGGTTGCTGCCTGCCCGGCCGCCGCCGATTTAGTGCTGTCATAATCTGCTTGCCATGCCTGATACAGGAGCATCAGAACGACAAACCACGCGGTAATTAATAAAAATCTACTGCTGTCCATAAGTCGTTTTATGGGACCGGATCATAGCCGCCGACATGATAGGGATGACAGCAGGCAATACGCTTGAGAGTTAACAACAACCCTCTTAATACGCCGTGTCTTTGTATGGCCTCGAAAGCATACTCTGAACAACTGGGGGAAAACCGGCAAGCAGGGCCTAGCAACGGGCTTATCCAGCGACGGTAAAATAATATTAAGGACAGCAGCAGATTACGCACTTTTTATTTTTTGCCATTGCTTCAACAGAGACGCGGCAATAATACTATTATTTTTGATATTTATATTTTTTTTAGTAATAACCACCAGGTCTAAACCCTTGAGAAAGTCTTTCTGGCGCCGGAAGCTTTCCCGAATTAACCGTTTTAACTTGCTTCTGCCGGTGGCTAGACGAACGTTCTTTTTTGAGATTGCTGTGCCGAGCCTTGCTATATCCAGACCATTCCGATTGCACAGGATGATAAAATTTGCGTCGGCGGAACGCTTCGTGGATTTGAAAACTTCCCTGAATTCCGTTGGTTTTGTAAGCCTGTGCTTTCTTGAAAATCTCTGGTGCTGGTCGGACACTATAGGGCCTAGGCGACCAGCCTTTTCCTGCCTTTGGCACGACGGGCTTTTAAAATGAGCTGCCCGCCCTTGGTTTGCATACGTTTACGGAATCCGTGTGTGCGGTTACGTTTTAAATTGCTTGGTTGAAAAGTGCGCTTCATTGTTTCAGATTGTTATTTTCGATTTGAAAAAACTAAAGATGATACTTTCCCGGCAATCTTCTTGTCAAATAACGCATAAACATATTTTCAATATTGGGGGTGTGGATAAGTTGATTTAACAGGTATACACTCCCGCGATATCTTCCGGTTCACATTTACAATTCTCTTGAGGTCTTATTGTGGGGAGCGCCATATGGAAAAATTGTCTCGAGCGTTTAGAGGGCGTTCTTCCCCCGCAGCAATATAACACCTGGATCCGCCCATTACAGGCTGTAGAAGATAAAAATAGTATTCAATTACTTGCGCCCAATCGCTTCGTATTGGACTGGATTAAGGAAAAGTATTTAGATCTCATCAATTCACAGATCGAACACTTGCTGAGCGGTAGTGATTTTACATTAACACTGGAGGTTGGGAGTCAGGCCAAAAAAAATGGGGCACTTAACCCCGGAGGAATTGAAAAAGCCAAGCCGGGGCAGCGACAACAGCCGACCGCCCGCAGGCACTCAGACAATCTTAATCCAATCTTTCTGTTCGAATCTTTTGTAGAAGGAAAATCAAATCAGCTGGCGCGGGCCGCCTCTGTACAAACCTCTGAAAACCCGGGATTAGCCTACAATCCGTTATTCATATATGGGGGCGTCGGCTTGGGCAAAACCCATTTGATGCATGCGATTGGGCATAAAATTCTGGGGTACAGACCGAATGCAAACGTTGCTTATCTGCATTCAGAAAGATTTGTGGCTGACATGGTAAGGGCCCTGCAACATAATTCGATCAATGAATTCAAAAGATACTATCGGTCACTGGATGTTTTATTAATTGATGATATCCAGTTTTTTGCCGGTAAAGAGCGTTCGCAGGAAGAGTTTTTCCATACCTTCAATGCCCTGCAAGAAGGCCAGCATCAAATCGTGCTGACCTGCGACAGATACCCAAAAGAGGTTAGCGGGCTTGAGGAAAGGTTAAAATCACGTTTTGGATGGGGGCTAACTGTCTCTATTGATCCCCCTGAACTGGAAACCCGGGTGGCGATAATTAACAAAAAAGCAGAGTTAGTAAACATATGTTTACCCGATGAAGTTGCTTTTTTTATTGCCAAAAGGTTTCGTTCAAATGTACGAGAACTGGAGGGTGCGTTGAATCGGGTTATCGCCAACTCCAATCTCACTGGCAACCCAATTAATTTAGAGTTCGCCCAGCATGCATTAAAAGATTTGTTACTATTACAAGACAAGCAGATCACAATAGAAAATATACAGAAAACCACCGCGGAATATTACAAAATAAGGGTAGCAGATCTGTTATCAAAGCGGCGCAGTCGATCAGTGGCGCGTCCCAGGCAAGTAGCCATGGCGCTGGCAAAGGAGCTAACCAGTCATAGTTTGCCGGAAATCGGAGATGCTTTTGGCGGCAGAGACCATACTACGGTTCTCCACGCCTGTAGAAAAATCCTGGCATTGCGGCAACAGGAACAAAAAATTAGTGAGGATTACAAAAACCTCTCTAGCATACTTTCTAATTGAACAATTATTTGTGGATAGATACCGTATAACATCTTAGTAGATTTGCTATAAAAAGATATCCACAATTAAAGTAAAATTATCCACATAACAAATATTTTTATTTAAGGCATAACATTATGATTATAAAAGAAATTAAGTAGTTATAAACAAATTGCTTGGGCTAATAACTATTACAAGAGTAAATATTTAGGTAATTCTATGAAGATAAGCATCTCACGGGAAGAAATTCTACCCGCGTTACAGACTGTAAACGGTGTGGTTGAAAGAAGGCAAACATTACCGATACTTTCTAATGTACTGTTAGTAATTTCAAAAGATAATATTTCCCTGACCGCAACGGACATGGAAGTAGAGCTTGTTGCGACTATTGAGAAAACCTCGCATAAAACTGGTGAAATCACCTTACCGGCAAGAAAGCTCCTTGATATCTGTAAGGCCCTGCCGGAAGAAGCGCAGATAAACCTGGAGATTAGTAATGACAGGGCATCAATTAACTCCGGCAAAAGCCGGTTCGTTTTATCCACTTTGCCGGCACAGGAATATCCGTTGGTGGAATTCTCAGAAGACAAAACGCATTTTCAGATTTCCCAGCGGAATTTTAAAAATATCCTGGATAATACTGCGTTCGCTATGGCGCAACAGGATGTACGCTATTATTTAAACGGTTTATTACTTGAGCTGGAAGGTAATAAATTACGGGCAGTTGCGACCGATGGACACAGACTTGCGCTGTGTGACACCGAGATAGAATCAAGGCCAGTGAAGCCGATACAGGTTATTGTGCCGAGGAAGGGTGTGACGGAGTTAACCCGGTTGTTACGGGACGATGAACGTAATGTAGATGTTCTGATTAGTAGTAATCATATTCGCCTGGATTTAGACGGCATAAAATTTACCAGCAAACTTGTGGATGGGAAATTTCCCGATTATACAAGAGTAATACCGGCCGAAAATGATACCCCGGTGGTGGCAAACAAAGAGCTATTACGGCAAAGTCTCACCCGCGCCTCCATATTGTCGAATGAAAAATATCGCGGCGTAAGGATTATCCTTGAGCCATCTAAATTAAGAGCATTGGCCCACAATCCCGAGCAAGAGGAGGCCGAAGAAGAAATCGAAGTTACTTATTCAGGGAACGAAATGGAAATTGGATTTAATGTTTCTTACTTATTAGACGCCCTCAATATCATAAAAACAGAGAATGTTTTTATTACTATCTCCGATCCGAACAGTAGTTGCTTATTCCTACCGGAAAATTCAAAGGATTGTAAATTTGTAGTCATGCCTATGCGGCTATAAAGCCCCGCGCATGTATATAGATTGGCTCCAGATACAAAACGTACGTAATCTATCGAACCTAAGGATCCAGCCCTCAAGCAAACTTAATATATTTATCGGACCTAATGCTAGTGGCAAGACGTCGATTTTAGAGGCAATTTACCTCCTTTCACGGGCGCGCTCATTCAGAACACCGCGAATCAGAGAGGTAATTCAACACAATCAACCAACATTATTAGTTACTGCCAGCCTAAAGAAAGCAAACGGGGCGGCAATCAAGACAGGGATAGAGAAGGCACACGACAAAACCATTATTCATTATAACGGCGAAAATATTAAAAAAACCTCTGTACAGGCAAAAAATTTCCCACTTGTCCTGATCGCGCCAGATGTTAATAGACTGGTCATAGGCCCGCCCAAGCAACGCCGTAACTGGCTGGATTGGGCGATGTTTCACGTGGAACCGACCTATCTTGACGACTGGCGTAATTATTATAAGGCACTGAGACAACGAAATAAGGCATTGAGTAACCCACTTAGAACTTATGACGCGATGTCCGGCTGGGAACATATAATGGCCGAAACCGCCGAAAGAATCACCACCCAACGACACGAATTTTTAAAAAAAACGCAGCAAAATCTAGAGGTTATCGGCAAAAAATTATTACAGTTCAAGACACAAATTTGTGTAGATAAAGGCTGGCCAGGCACGCAACCATTCTTAGAATTTCTGGAAAACAGTCGGGAGGCAGATCGTCAATCAGGCTATACGAAGAATGGCATACAGAGTTCGGACGTACATTTTTTTGCAGATAAACGGCCTGTCGCCGCAATCTGCTCCAGAGGACAGATCAAACTCTTTCTACTATTGCTGCTGATTTCCCAGGCCCAGGCCCTCGAAATTATGACAGGCGAACAACCGCTTTATTTAATGGATGATTACCGGGCAGAAATCGACGCCCATGCCAGAAGGCATGTGCTCGATTTATTAAGTGAGCTTAATGTACAGGCGTTTATCACAACAACCGAAACGGAGGCGGTCGACGCCCGATCTGCCAACGTAAAAATGTTTCACGTGGAACGCGGAGAGGTCGTGAAAGTGGTAGAATGATATTTTAAACTGGATAGCTTTATGGCAGAACTAAATATATACGACTCTACAAAAATCAAGGTCTTAAAGGGGCTGGACGCGGTTAGGAAACGGCCGGGCATGTACATAGGCGATACCGAGGACGGCACCGGACTGCACCATATGGTTTTTGAGGTTGTCGACAATAGCATCGATGAAGCATTGGCCGGTTATTGCTCCGAAATTAAGGTAATCATCCATGTAGATAACTCAGTAAGCGTATTGGACAGCGGGCGCGGTATTCCGGTAGATATTCATAAAGAAGAGGGGGTTTCCGCCGCCGAGGTTATCATGACAACCCTGCACTCAGGGGGGAAATTTGATGATAATTCATACAAAATTTCCGGAGGATTGCACGGCGTCGGCGTGTCAGTGGTAAATGCGCTATCTAGCCGTCTGAGTTTGGTGATCTGCCGGGACGGGTACCGCTATAAACAGGAATATATTGAGGGCCGGCCGCAAGCAAAGCTGGAAAAAACCACACCAACCGCCCGCAAGGGCACTGAAATTCGATTTTGGCCAAGCAAACAAGTATTTGTAAATATAGAATTTCATTACGATATTTTGTCAAGGCGACTGCGTGAACTGTCTTTCTTGAATTCAGGCGTCAGGATTGAGTTGGCCGACGAAAGAACCGGCAAGAACGATGTCTTCGAATATAAAGGCGGAATAAGTGCGTTTGTAAAACACCTGAATAGAAATAAAATCCCATTACATGATACTGTGATTGAAATCGACGCCGTTAAGGACAGGGCACATATTCAGTTAGCCATGCAATGGAATGATTCTTATCAGGAAAATATATTTTGTTTTACTAACAATATTCCACAAAGGGATGGTGGCACGCATTTGGCCGGATTGCGGGCCGCACTCACGCGCAGCTTAAATAATCACATGGACAAGTCCGGCATGTCGGATAAGGCCAAGGTGCCCGTTACCGGCGACGACGTTCGTGAGGGCCTGACCGCCGTATTATCGGTGAAAGTAACGGATCCGAAATTTTCATCTCAAACCAAGGAAAAACTGGTATCCAGCGAGGTTAAATCGGCTGTGGAGTCAGCAGTATTGGAGAAGCTGCAGGACTATCTGATGGAGAGGCCGGCAGAAGCAAAGTCGATTTGCGAGAAGATTGTTGATGCCGCCAGGGCGCGTGAAGCGGCGCGGAAGGCCCGGGAATTAACCCGACGGAAAAGCGCTCTGGATGTTGCCGGCCTGCCGGGCAAACTGGCCGATTGCCAGGAAAAAGACCCAGCCCTTTCGGAATTGTTCCTGGTGGAGGGCGATTCCGCCGGCGGCTCCGCTAAACAGGGCAGAGATCGTCGGTACCAGGCAATTCTTCCCCTGAAGGGTAAAATCCTTAATGTGGAAAAAGCCAGGTTTGACAAAATGCTTTCCTCGGTGGAGGTTGGAACACTTATCACCGCGCTGGGGTGCGGCATTGGTAGAGACGAATTTGACATCAGCAAATTACGATACCACAGGGTTATTATCATGACGGATGCCGATGTCGATGGTTCTCATATTAGGACACTATTGCTGACCTTTTTTTACCGGCAAATGCCGGAACTGATCGAAAGAGGGCATGTGTATATTGCCCAGCCGCCATTATATAAACTCAAAAAGGGCAAACAGGAGCGCTATCTTAAGGATAATGAGCAACGGGAAGCGTATCTTATGGAGATGGCGGTGGAAGATGCCGTACTCAAGCCGTCCCGGGAGGGCGAGGAAGTTAAAGGTAAAAGGCTTGAAGAGCTCGCAAAAAAATACCTGGTAATGCAAAAAGAATACGGCCGCTTATGCAAACGCTACCACCCCCGCATTCTTGATGGCATAAGAATTTTGCCGCGCTTGTCCGCGGATGACTGTTTCGTGCCTGCCGCGCTGGGAAAGTGGCTGGATTTGTTGCGAGAACAATTGCATAAATCGGCTTTAAACGGCGCAGTCTATGAGGCAGGAGTTTTTTCAAAAACCACCAACGAAGAGTATGGCGCGCGGGTGACCGTTAATGTGCATGGCGCAGAGTCGGTGAATTTATTTACCGCCGACTTTTTTGCTTCCAGGGATTATTACAACCTGACTAATCTTGAGCACCAATTTGAGCTAAGGGATGCCATTGTCCGGCGCGGCGACAAGGAAAAGCCTGTGGAAACTTTAAAGGAGGCCTTTGGCTGGTTGCTTGAGCAGGCAACGGTCGGCTTAAACATACAAAGATATAAAGGACTGGGGGAGATGAACCCAAGCCAGCTATGGGAGACCACCATGGATGCGAAATCCAGAAACCTATTGATAGTTAAAATAGAAGATGCGGTCGCGGCAGACGAGATATTTACCACCTTGATGGGCGATCAGGTTGAGCCGAGGCGGGAATTCATCGAGCAGAACGCCCTTGAAGTCCGAAACCTCGACATCTGACCGCCCGGCGCAGAAGCCGGAAGGGACGCCGCCGCTGCCGCGGCAGTACGTCTCATTCAAGTTCTTCAAGGTGCGCCCCGAATGGCGGCTCTTGGACGAAGCCGCCCGCAAGGCCGGCCGGGACGAAGCCCTTCAGGCCCTTCAGGCCTTCTCCAAAAAAATAATCCTTCTTTCTTACAGCACCATGGGGACCCGCGCCGACTGCGACCTGATGCTCTGGATGGTCTCGTTCCGCCTGGAGGACTTCGAGGAGCTCGTGGGGGAGCTGGCGAAGACCGGGTTCGGGAAATATCTG